>Ga0157363_1007612_pt1 | contig 10258 bp, 2 predicted proteins | sample AttsexASBM1_FD_111477 | JGI IMG/M metagenome (GOLD analysis project Ga0157363, IMG submission 111477) | Fungus gardens microbial communities from leaf cutter ant in Ribeirão Preto, State of São Paulo, Brazil - Atta sexdens ASBM1 | ecosystem: Host-associated > Fungi > Mycelium > Unclassified ...
ATCGTCACACTTACTCTACTGTTAATTCAATGTATAGAGAGTATAATAGTAACGATAAGTATCGGGAAAACCGTGATGCTTCGCACGCGATTGCGTTAAATAATGGCTTGCCCGTTGTCACAAATGCGACACGTTAAAATACTGATTATATGTTTATTAATAATTTTACATAAGTATAATTCAAATATTACACTTTGTATTAGCACTGTATTTGTATAATAATATTCATGCATAATCTGTTTTTATTATCAAATGAATATTAATTTCATATTCATCAGTCACTGATTTGTAACAATGTTAAGGTTATAAAGAAGAAAACAAATCTTAAATATATTTTCTTATTATTTTTCCTTATTTTTCAATGTTGTCTTATATAAAATAAATAATTTTGATGTATTATAAAATTTATTAGCAAATATTTTATTATTTTACAGATTATACCGCGAAACTATGAGAGTATTCTCTTTTTATTGGTAATGCAACTATCATGATGTCACAACAGTGCAGGCATTCCAAAATTACTGCTAGCACTACTGTAACGTCGTTTCGGAACGATTTTGCAGTAGATTGGCAATGTAAATATGGATAAACGTAGTAAATTGTCAATAAATTTTGAACGAAAACAACAACGATAGTTCTTCCGAAGAAGGAACTAATTATGAGATTACCAATTCAAGCAGTTTGATCTCGTGTTAAAAATTATATGGACACAGTTAATAAATATTCAGATGTGGAATTTAAGAGTCATTTTCGGTAAAATGAATATATATGCATTTTCTGTAGTTAAAATGTATATATTTTTTTTATTTCTTGGATCGAATATTTCGACGCATGTGTTTCTTTAAGTGATGCCATATTGCACAGTAACTGCCCCGAAGCCGCAGTAGTCGCAGTGGCAATATGGCTATCATTTACGATGTTATTGAAAGAACTAGGCACTGCTGTAACGCGCTGGGTAGTAATAGCGGAACAATTTTTCAGTACTAGCAGTGTATGTCAGAATACACCCTACATTCCGAAGGGAAAGGAAATTTTACTTGATAGAAGAAATATTTATATATTTGAAGAAATATTTATATATTTATATACTTGAAGAAGAAATATTTATATATTTTTGCTTACCTATATATAAAAAACGATATGTTAAATGTAAAAAAACTAACTTTGCGTTTTTTCGTTACAATTAACCCTATTTATAAAAGGTTACGGAGAACACGATTTTTTTTTAAAAAAGGCAATTTTTCTCAAAGTTGTTTTTCCAAATAAATTAAAAATGATTTTGGAAAATGATACGCAACTAGAATCGTATGTAAACTTTGAGAAAAATGCGAATATTATTTTTTCCAATTCGATTATATACTTGTATTAAATGAACTTATATTTTAATGTAAAAATTGAAAGTCCCATATTTTGAAACATATCTCGGGAATTATTGTTCGTACGAAGTTAAAAAAAAACATTCGTGGGAAAAACAATCGCGGAAAAGAAATTTTTATTCTATGAAACCACTACAAAGAAATTCGACAGAAACAAAAATGTCAAAAACACTATTTTTATCGGTAATACAGGCGGCTCCAGCATCCTCTTAACTCTTATCCTCCTAAGGGAGATCACTACCGAGTGATTCCTGTTCGTGCAAATTTCTCGCAAACTCGATGAATCTGGTGTTTGTTATCTTCCCATAAAAAAAGTTTGTGGTGGGGGAGATCTGTGCGCGGCAACGCGACTCTGGCCGTCAATCTACCTGTGATTGTTCAGTTCAAGTCGATGTACACTCATCTCTAAGTATGTAAAGAGTACTTTTTGTGCAAGATAAAAATTGTGTCAAAATCATTATAAGTATTCTATTTTCATTCTAAATTAATGTCTGAATGTTTTCATTAAAAAAATTTTTTTAATTATTGGGTTGTCCGGAAAGTTCGTGCCGACTAACCTATATAATTTAATAAATGTATACTACAATTTAAATTTTCTGTGTTTAAATTTTCCTTCAACATCGGCACGAACTTTCCGGACAACCCAATATTTTTTAGACAAAATGGAGCTAAAGAGGCAAGTCACGCCTTTCTTTACATATTTATCTAAATGTGTGCTTATATTTTATATTTTTTTTCATTAAAATTACATTATTTTACAACAAAATAAAAAAATGCATATTTTAACTCGATTTTTTCTATTTTTCCTTGAAAATTACTCATATTCATGTGCTCAAATAATTCAACTTTTTGTAGAATTCAAAGTTCTAATATTTTTTTTTTCAAAACTTCATATCTAAACTACAAAATCCTGAAATGATTTTTTAATATTTTTTTATGAAAAGTTATAATTTTTTAAATCAAATGCCATTTTTTCCTACCTTATGAGTCTTTCGGTAATTATAAATTATTACTACACTTTATTATCTTCCAAAATGAAGTTTTAATATTTATTCTAGAAAGTTGAAAGTGTATTGGTCAATTTTTAGAAATTTTTTAAATTATTTTGAATAGGTGAAAAAATGAACGGATTCTAGTGACCCTCGTTCGTAGAGATGAGGCACCAAATTGTACCTAGTAGGGTAAAGATTAAGTTTTAAACATATATACGTGTCTACGAAATTAAATTATGAAATTACTATTAGTACTATTAGTATTATTAGTTTCTTACTTTTAATTTAATTACTTAAATTTTAAACAATAAATAACAAGAAGGGGCAACAAACCAAATTTTTGTATATTAGAACATACGTTTCGACCTTATTATTAGGTTATCCTTAGTGTAAAAAAATTAAACGCAAATTTGACAAAATTAATAAAACAATTAAAATCATACAATAATTTACGCAAAAAGTTAGTAGTATTCTATCTATCTTCCGCACAATGCGATGCTTTTCATTCTGGTAATATTATCGATTGTATTCTTCCATTATAACAGTCGCAATAAGTCCATAATGATAAAAATATTGAACATGATGATGTCATTAAATAAAAATGTACCAGCACACATCCTCAACTGGGATTGGTAAACCAGGATATAATCAGTAATTGAAATAATGAGTCAATTTAATTCGCAAGAAGCAAATGCGATCAGAGATAAAAATTGAAACAAGTTCAGTCAAATTGCTTGTATTGTATTACCTAATTTAAATTTTAACAGTCACGCGAACTTCCATAAGCATCGATCGTTTTTAGTAGTACCTCATCGATGACTACGTTTGCACCCAGTGACCTGATAGTACCCTATATCGATCCAAAGTAGGTTTAGTTACCAATCGTTTACATCGAAACGGATTTCAAAATTGACGGGGTCGTATTTAGCCCACATTGCACTGATCCGAATTAGAGCCATTTCATGTTTTGTACAAATCTCGCGCATTACACCGAAAAAGCAGACGACCTATTTTAGATCAAGCCATTAAAAAACGAAGTCTAATTTAAGCTAGATTGGATCATTTATCAAGTATTTACAACATGGGGACCTAAATTTTTATAATAAATAATTTAATAATTTAAGTCGAATTTAGTATAGACCAAATGCGGACTAAGCGCACGATGTAAATGTAGCTACTATTAGAGCTATGGCATACAAAAAATTCAAGGCAGCAAGATGTAAGCAGAAAGGAAATCAACATGTTGGATCAGCTACTGCTTACATTATAGTCTTACAGACTCTATTATGATTAGTCAATTCGCTTACTGCTTACGTTTTACTGCTTAAGCTTTTTGTGTGCCATGGTCCTAAGGGCTGCCGCACATAAAATTCCGCAACAGTGACGTAAGGCGTAAACTTAAGCCGATGAGCCAGAATATTGCTTTAGGTCTACATAATCTAACGGAAATAAAAATAACAAATTTATCCATAATCTCGCAATAAAGTGAATTTTAATTGGTTGAAACTCGCCTTATGGATAAGTTTACTGCTATTTCCATTAGAGTATGTAGATCTAAAGCAATATCTTGATTGGCTCATCGGCTTAAGATTACAAAAATTTTGTGTGCAGCAACCTTAATCGCGAAGGGGTAACTTAATAAAATCACGGGACAGGATCCTCGAAATCTTTACGAAATCCCTATGTAATTGTTTTTGCAATCAGCTGTAATCATGAAGTTAGATGAAATCATGCATAATCAGAAATAATGAAATGATATGATATAATCAACAGAAATCATTGTAATTTTCTATATAATCATTATAAAATCTATGATGAAATCATGTGTGACCACCATGAAATCTGATGAAATCAATATGAATAATTACTTCAAGGTAGCAGAACGTCAACAATATATGCAGCGATGTTTTGTACATAGGTGATGCGATATATATTCGGTTGCGCTTTTTTGTATATACATACAGAACTCTAGGGATGCGTTCCAAATTTGTGCATCAAACGCATAGAATAGTCTCAAAAAATAGATGTAATAAGCTTTGAGCCATAAGATATTAATCACAGTCAAATGTAAGGAGAATAATCAACCATGATTGGTTGATTTCTTATGGTTTAAGATCTTATGGTTTATTACATCTAGAATGTATTTACTTTTTACTCTCGCTGTAAACTTCATTCTATCTTTATTACTTGCTACTTGCGGAAAAAGGATAGAATGAAGCTTATAGCACGTGAGCACAAAAAGTAAATGTATCCCTATTGTGTTATGGGACTGTTCGAGACTTATACACACAAGCGCGACTGACATACATATGACATACATATGACTCGACACTTAGGTCTGCCACAAACAAAATTTCTGTAACAGTAACCTTAAGATGTAAACTTAAAAATTGATGAGTTAATCAGAATATTGCTTTAGATCTATGTAATCTAACGGAAATAGAAATAGCAGTAAATTTATTCATAAGACAAACTTCAATCGATTGAAATTTGCTTTAAGCTCATTCTACAATTGCGTAGTTGTAAAAATTGATTAATTACATCGAATATTTTCTTTATATTTGACTGTGATTAGTTAATTTTTACACAACTATAACCACTTACAACTACGCTGTATTGTAGAATGGGCTGTATGGATAAGTTTACTGTTTCTATTTCCATCGGCTTAAGTTTCATCTTATCTCGCAAACACAATAGAATAGTCGATTATTCTTCTCATATTTGACTATTGATCAATTTCTTAAGGTTTAAGACTTATTACTTTATTGTGTTTGCGGGATTATAGTTACTGTTACAGAAATTTTGTCTGCGGTAGCCCTGCGCTTAAATGGTTTCATACATTATATCTTACAATAATATTCAAAATCAATATTGATCACTATTGATAACACAAACCGATCATATTAAAGAATCACTAAGTACTAACTGATTATAGTTTTCTTTGATGAACGCAATCATTGATTACATTTAATATGAATAATTATAAAGTCAATATTTATGAATGTGTGCACAGTTGATGATACATTGATCATATCGTCTGGAAACGCGTTAAGGCCGGTGGACATACTTGCAATATATCTAATTTTTTTTCATGTTACTGTGTTGACCCATTTATAATCATAAGTGATTTTCGTAGATTTTTTTCATACCAAATTCAAATCCGTAGCTAAAATTGCTCCATCAGGTTTACAAAATATTTTAATCTAAAAATGCTCGAAAGACTTTTTTAGCACTTTTGACACTTTTGGAGAATATCTCGGAAAGAGATATTCTCCAAACCTGACGTTATAGAGCAATTTTAGCTACGGATTTGGTTTTAGGTGTCAAAAATCTTCGGAATTATATACTGCCGTTTCTGGGTAAAAACAAATATTTTTTTGTAGGCCTATGTAATTAATAAAAAAATGATTTTTATTATATATAAAAATGAATTAATAATGTCAACGATTATATATTCATGCGGTATTATTTCGTATATATTCACTAATGGTGAGTATTGGAACAGATACCGTTTGAAAGATATCTAGATATAGGTATAGATACGTAGAAAATGTATTTAGGTATAAGTACAGATACATTTTTTTTATAATTACCTCAGTATAGATACAGATATAAGAAAAAAGTATCCGAAAATTTAAATACTTTTTAGGTACTTAAAAAAAAGGAAAAAAAGAAAAATGGAGAAGAGAAAAAAATAGAGAAAACAAAAAGAGAAAAAGATATAAACAGCGTAAAATGCTACATTTTATTTGTTTGTTTTAATATATAAAAGAATGTCTCGATAATGAAAATTTAAGTCAAAAACAACAATTGCGTTCATATACAAAAGATTCCCGACCTACGAGATCACTTCTCATGAGCGGGTACACTGAAAAAAATGATTTTGTTATAGGAACAAATCAAGAAAAAACAAATGTGATTTTTGTTAAGAATGATCGATTAGTTACTATTGCAAATTAGTTACTATTGTAAATTAATTATTTCTCATTTGTCAATGTAACAAATAATCAACAGTATCGCTAGCAAATAAAAGGTTCAAATATAATATACATAGAAGTCGTAGATGGTCATAAGATCTCAAATCGTAAGAAATTGACCAATTCTAATCAAGTATTCTCCCTGTATTTGCCTGTAATTGGTCAGTTTCTCTTGATTTAAAACGATCATCTATAGATTTATTTGTCCTACTCATTCTATCAAGCGCGTTGGAGTGAGTAAGAGCTATGGTAGGAACATGTTAGAGCATGTTGGAGCTATAGTAGAAACATGTTGGAACATGTTGGAACTTCGATGCGAACAAACCTTATGATTTCTATGATAAACTAAAGTCTATCCAAAAGATAGATTAGATTCTATATAATTTGCTTCTATTACTAATAATTAGTTGGTATAGCAGATTAGTAGCAATCACAACAAATCAATTTTGTTGTCATATATTTATCGATTACTTGTTAAAGGTATTAGTGACTTGTTAAATTAACAAAATCCTTTCTCTCATTGTTAGTGTAGAACGGACTAAACTAAGTCGAAAAGTCCTTTATCATTTGCAATTTTCGCACTTTAGGAGATATTAATTTCTAAAGTTCAAATAAGCACATATCCGGACTACCGTCAAGACGCCTATCAGTTGCAGTTGATTATCGCGCGAAGACTACTTGGCACGCGCTAAGCGCCATAACTCAAGCAGCGCGCCTACCAAGCAGTCGCTATTCCCCGCGCAACAAGCGATTGGGCGTGTATTTGATAGTAATCCGCGCGGATACGTGCTCATTAAGTGATATTTAAAAATTAATATCTTCTAAAATACGCAAAAATTGCACAATGGTAAAAGATTTTTCGATTCACAAGGAAAGTTTTACGACTGTCCCGATTTGATTCTCCATGAAATATGTTATTAAATACGAAAATCTAAGAGACACGTATTTTTTTATATGTGCCTTAAATCATGTTTAAGAGGTAAAACACTCCTTTGAAAAAAATGATATTTTTGTGAATATCATCGGAAGTATAAAAAGTGGAAAAAAATTTTTTAACAAAAGTTGTATGGTTTCAAGACTACTCCAATGTTGTGAAGAAAAAATTAGAAAAAAATTTTTTTTGTTAAACAAAAAAAATTAAAATTTTTTTTTCTTCACAACATTGAAGTATTGATACAATGTTTTTGATGATTTATAATATAGTAAAGATGATTTATAGTAGATGCAATAATCAAAAATTAAGTTTCTAATATAAAATAAAATATATAAGTATTTTGTACCTATGTATCTAAAACTTAAAAGATATGGTATCCAAAAATAACTAGATACGGATACAGGTATAATATCCTATAAGGATCTAGGTAATGCACTTAGGTATAACTAAAGTATCTAAATATTGTATCTAGACTTTTACCTAAATACGTTCCAACACTGATGGTGACCTAAATGATGTAAATCTTATAAAAAAAGCATTAAAATATCCCATTGACGATTAAATAAGAAAGGAACACTGAGGAAGGAAGATTTACCATAATCAATACAGATGACTATTATTTTTCTACATCGTTCGTTAAATTAAAATTGCTAATTCTTAATTATTTTTTTTTTATCACGTGGATTTGGAACATAGAATGACAGAGATAATAAGAAAAGAAACAGTTAATTTATATACAGCTAATTTAAAAAACATATAAATTACGTTTTTTACGTGCTAAATAAGAATTTATTATTTTTGTACTTCCATGAAATATAAATCGTGAAGTGAGAATATTCGACAAGATATGATAAAAAAAATTGGTATCAAATTATATTTTTAATGAATATCAGATTTTTTATTTAAGGTTGGTAAAGCGGCTAGGAACGCGTTCCGAGTGAAGCACATAATGCATTATTTATCTTTGTTACACAAATAATAAAGAAGGATAAAATAATACATCATGCACTTCATGCGGAACTCTGAATGCACCCTAGGTCTGCTGGCTTGCTGTCCGAGCAATTAAATAAATGATTGATTGGATCTAGAGATCCTCAAGGGAGAATCTGGAAAACGTTCGCCATGATAATGCAAACTAATGATTTTTCATAAAACTTATAGTAATTGAATACGGACATCGAACTAAGCAATATTTAAAGGACAGAAATATCTTTCTATTCTCTTCTATCTTCTTTTGGCACGTGCGCAAAAAGAAGAAAAGTTACTGAGCAGGACAGAAATACGTACAGAAATATATCTTCTGTCTCTCAGATGTTGCTCACTTCCACTCACTGTTTAGATAGGTTATTCCAGTTACTATAAATTCTATGTGATTTTTATAATAAAATATAGCGTTTTCAATGCTATGTTCAGCTTCTCACTCGAATGACACTCAGGTATTAGAGACCTTCTAATCAGAGTCGCGACACGAAACTATTTGAAATATATTAGTATTTCAGTTACTGATATTTACCGATGTTACCGATATTTTGTTAAATCTACTACCCTGCATACAAAAGGCTCAAATCAAATGTCGCGACTTTGATTAAAGAGTCTCTACTAGGCATCACTTCATCCTTCTTATTTACCGAACATTAAATAAGAACAAAATTTTGCAGCATAATGGCTATACCAATCAAAATTTGAACATTGCTTTGGTAGACTCTTCTTGATCTCTATAATCTACAAATAAGAGCTAATCATGCTCTAATCATGAACTAATCATTCTCTCGGCAAATATATTTAGCCACTTTATCAACTTAAAAAAACTCGCCCATCTTACATTTTATAAAATTCCATAAAATCTCGAAAATATATATTGCATGAAACTAATATAATCTGTAATTTTCCATATATGTTGCAATATTACATGATTATGCTAGGTTAGAAAAACCCAGCATGATCGTAATTTCATATAAATATTTTTTCAATGTATAGCTGCTAACAGTTGATGCCTATTGTCAATGGCTGTCAAATATCAAACGAGGGTTAGATGGATTAGAAGTCCAAGATGTTAACATATAAGAAAACAATTAAACTTTTCAACTTCTTCAAAGAAATTGATATTTGTCAGCAAAAATTGACAAAATCAGAAATTAACATTTTTCGCGGTTGTATTTGTAAGCTTTTATTGATGATGACTTTTGATTGATTGCTCCCATTCTGCTGCTGCTATTGTGCGTAATAAAGCGTGGAACACAAATTCTTGCATAATACACAACATAAGGCATAAGAAATTCAACCAATCATAAGTTCATTATTTCATAAAAAGGAAGGAAACGAAGAATTTTGATTGATATATTTTCTTATGTATTACATGTTATGCATTATGTGAGAGTTTGTGCTCCCGGTCTTAACCTTGTTTTTTATTGTCAGTATATATGTTGATTACACATACAAATAAATTAGAAAAATATTAATACCTTTACGTTAAAATAGAATTATATATGAATCATATCATTAGTTAAAAACTGATGTAAATCAATTAATTTTGAAAAAACATATAAATTTAGATAAATATTTAATTCAACCAAAAGTTATCATTTTTTTGCTTAAAATAAATTTTTCTTTCAATTTCATTTACAACACTTTAAAATGCTGTGTTTTATCTGATATAAATTTATATTTAGTATGGTACGATTTTTTTTCATATGCATAATTAGCACAATAATTAATGCATATGTATAATATGAAGATCTAATAATTTATATTAGGTGTACAAAAAAGTTCTGAGCTTTAGATTTGATACAACCGAAATAACAATTTAAATTTTATATATCTTCCCGCCTTTTTGTGATTTTAAAGCGTTAACATTTAGCCTTCTAAAATGCCATATGGTTTGACGTTTGATGCACATAACCTCAAAAATCAGTAGTGTTCACGATGGCAATAACAAAAGAGCATATTCGATTTTCCACTTCGCGTTTCATCTGAAGAAAA
>Ga0157363_1007613_pt1 | contig 10256 bp, 10 predicted proteins | sample AttsexASBM1_FD_111477 | JGI IMG/M metagenome (GOLD analysis project Ga0157363, IMG submission 111477) | Fungus gardens microbial communities from leaf cutter ant in Ribeirão Preto, State of São Paulo, Brazil - Atta sexdens ASBM1 | ecosystem: Host-associated > Fungi > Mycelium > Unclassified ...
AATCATAACCGAATTGTGACAAGCATCACATCAGATACAACTCGCGTTCCCGTTTCGCACGTCCTTGTACGCCCGATTCGCGAAGCAGCGTCGCACATTCAGCGGCGCGTACCGCCTGGCAAAAGCAAGTGACAGCCAGTTCGCCACAGCGACAAGATTAAGGAGTAAGGTATTTACCTCGACAAGGTGACAGCTTTGGGTACAGAGTCGAAGTAAGGGGTTGGGCGTTGCGTGAAGATTTATGATTGTTACGCTGCAGGCAGTGGGTGGTGGAATGTAATAGGCAGACCGCTGCTTCCCTGGGGGTCCAGAGGCGACACAGAGTTTAGTGGACAAGGGTTGGTTGGTGCCTGCGAAGGTTGCCGTAACACGGGTCTAATAGCTCGTTTGATCGGGACACCCGCTTCATGCTGCGGGTCCTGGCTTGCTTTATCGCGTCTCATCTCTCCTTTCGTTCCGCCCTTACTCGTCGCGCTCGTTCGCTGCGAAAAGCATCATCCAACAGTGCACTGATGAGACAGGCTTTATGGCTTCCGGAGACATTGTACTTGAATTCAAGAAATCGAAGTCTTTTGTTGAAGAGTACGTTGTAAATTAGACATCCCATCTCATCATTTTCTTGCAATATAGAAAATATTGACGCGGAGATGTTTTTATTCATCAAAAAATAAAAAATGATATTAGTAAATAATTATACAATATTATAATACAATGTTATAATAATTAATCAAGGAAATTTATTATATAAATTTTTAAAGCTTAATATTTAATCGAATAAATGTTTTAAGATTAAAGTCTTCTTTTTTATTCCTATTTAATAAGTCTTTTCAATAAATTTATTAAAATTTATTTTATGAATGTTAAAATTCATCATTTTTCAGTCATAATTATCTCTAAATTTATTATAAGACATTTTTAAAGAGATCTTTACTTTTAAAAAATGTCAAATATAATAATTACAAAATATATATTATATTATTTATATTATTATTATATGTAAGTTCGTATTAATCTATTTTGGAATACATACATGAATAAACATTGTCGGCAATTTGAGGTTCACCTTACATAATTACATTAATAATATTAAGCTTGCCAAAATGATGGATTACTCTTGAATTTATGTAATAATTTAACTGACCTCACCAATTTAATACATTTCAATGAATATACATATATATAAAATCAGATATATTAAATCGCTTTTCACTCAAGTCGTAATCCTGTTTGTATTGTTCGTATTTCCATACAGAAATTAATGCAAATATGTTGGTAATTTGGAAATCCAAGAAATATGTAGCTAGAAAACGTTATGCATAATGCATATACAATATCAGCTTTCTTTTATACTTTTGTAAATTATTTAATATAAATAAGAGAAAAACTGTGGAGAAAATCATCGAATTATAATGAAAAAATAGTAAAAAAGAGTAGGAGAATTGCAAATATGGATTAAACACACACAAACGATGCTATTACATCATATTAGAATAACAATAGTCCGATATGAGTGTCACATTATATCACGTGATCATATAGAACGTATATGCACACTTAAAGATAAATTACATTGTTTTCAACAAATATTTAAAGAAAATATTAAATAAAAAGCGACAGTTATTTATCAATTATAGAAGTCTTTTTTAAAGATTATTTAGCTTTTTAAATTGTAATCTAATTAACATTCGTATATCAATGTAAACTGTAAACAAAAACAAAACCTTTTCGGCAAATCTCTGTGTACTGCGGATAATTTTGTTATAAATCTTATTTTAGTATAGATCTTGTTTTTTATTTAAAATTTATGTTGAAATGTATAAATGTTAATTATTATAGTTTATAAAAAAAAGTAACTGGAGTATTTCTTTTAAATAAAGACTTCTACAATTTATAAATAATTATCAGTTTTATTTAACTTTTTTCCTTATAAATATTCCTATTATTCTCATCGTGCCCTACAATCATGGAGATAATTATTACATATCCATCAATTAATTTCATGAATCCAATTCCAGTACATTAGACTGACGTTTGCATTACCAAAAAAAAAACAAAAATTCAAAGCTATCCTCATTAGGCAAGAACAAATCAAAAAATATTTCTTTCTTTCCCCAAAGCAATCTATTATTTTGAAACGGACAAAATGAAGTAACGCCTAATAATGTAAGCTCAAAATAAATGAGTGGTTGATGATAACCCTCATCGCGTTGAATGAGAAAGAGAGAGATCGGATGTCGGGGATCGTCGCGGAAGAAATATAACCAGGAGTCAAAGCAGGAATGGGGCAAGCCAAAGAAAGGGAGAGAGGAGATGAGCTGCGATGGTTGAGGCATGGGAAATAAGAGGATGGTCCTTAAAAGTTCGGGAAGAGCCGCTCTCTACTGGCAGCAGCTAGAACGAGAGTTGTTATCTAATTTTACTCTCAACGCTTCTTCGATTTATTCGCCAACTTTTCGACGCATTACAATATGCTGCTAACAGAGCTCGTCTGCCGTCGTCTCTCTCTTTTCCGTTCTCGGTATTCCTGTCTGCATTCTCCGTCTCTCCTTTATTTGCTTCCGCTTCCTTTCCAGCATATACATATCGGAAAACATATATATATATATCTATGTTTTGTGCTACACAATCTTACCACTTTCTCGCGATCAGTTACTTCTTCAAATTTTTTACTTATAGAGTTTTTTATGGATACTATTGCCACAGCTATGTTTAAATAATTTTATAAATAAAATTCTAATAATCCTGATTATTCTTTGTATTCTATCACACAATTATATTAACTTTAGCATTTCTAAATAATTTCTAAATAATAAATTTTGAATTAATATTACAGTAATTTTTCAAATATTAATTTATTTTGTGGGATAATCTATAAAATTTCGTATAATTCACTTATTTTCACAATTAACAATAAATATTACTTGGTGAATGTACTTAATTGCTTAATTATTAAAAATTTAATAATTGAATTATATCGTCCAACAAATTTTTTGTTATTATAAGATTTAATTTAAATTAAAAAATATTACATTTTTTTAATTATGTAATTTATATTATGTAACACATTAAACTTCTGAATCCAAGTATATATCATGATATATCGATTCTCAATTATTTGAGACAAAGAGAATGCGTATGTATTTGTTAGTAGTAATCGACACACACATATACTATTAGAGTTCATTGATCAAAGGATCATTTGTGTGGATCTTTCGTGGTTACCTTTGGAGGACGCGTTCGTAAACTATTTTAATTACAGCTTTGTTGCTATTCTATTCTCTTGCAAGTTGATCCGCCGGTTGCTCTATACTCTTGCTTTTACCAGTTAGATAATTTAGTGAAAATTCCACGCAATACAAGATAAATATGTCGTAAAATAAAATCGATTGTAAATAATGCGGCTGTGTATGTCTGGATAATATAAATAAATACTATTAAATTTTATAGAAATATAAAAAGTAATAAATCAGAAATAAAATTGCGCACACGCGATGATCGTATCTCCCAGATATTAATTCAACATTAAAATCTCGGAAATATGTGCATTGATGTTTGGATTAAATTACAAATTATCTGTCAGGTTTTAATATTTTAACAGAGGATCATAACGTAAAGTTGTAAAAGGATCTAGATTTAATATTTTTAAATATTTTAAACTACATTGCTTTTTTAATAATATTGATTGACAGATTAATGTGAGACATCAGTTCAAAATCACTAAAAAAATTCGAAACGTACAGTTTCCATAATGATACAGTATAATTTCACAGTTGTGTAATGTGGACAGCCAATTATAATTTTCCAGTTTACTGAATAAACTGCCAATATTGGAAAAGTTAGTCCATCATGCAGTACTATTTTTTTTATATTGAAAGTAAAACTTAAGCTCTTACTTTAAAACAACTTTAATACACACACACACACACACACACGTTCTTAAATTCCTTTATATAGATAAATATCTTTTTTCATTTAAAGTATTGAAGAAAATTGTTTTCTCTATTGTTTTAAGACTTCTGACATAGAATTACGTTTTCGTGAAATTTTAGTTAACTAACAAAAGAAATGCAATTTTTTTTGATAGATATATATCCAATTCAGCATAATCATATTCTGCAATATTACACATTGATATTCGAGTTATACAGCCGAAATTCTTTGCCGCGTAAAAGTTCGAGTCGCTGCAGCTACGAAATTGTTTTAAATTGGATCAGCTCGATCAGAGAATGCCTATTAATGTAGGCATATTGAACCGACGCGGCCGTGAGCGACGAGAACGTCCGCGCGCAGCGCTTGAATACCTCCGGCACGGCGCGGCGCGGCGAGCAAGGGAGCGCCGAAATTTTCGGGAAAATTACAACGCGAATTCTTCCACACTCCATGGTTACACGCGTAACGTTCATCGAGTTCACTCCAGCGCGGAGGGCTGTTACACTTGATCAAAGCCGACGTGTACAGTTACGTACATTCGATCCCTCTTCCCCGCGCTTATCCCGACCTAGCGTCTCTGTCATCGTATAGGTGCGTTTCAGTCGCGCTATTTGCATATTACTGGCGTGCGGCGTGCCGGCAACAGGCCATCGAAATACCGTCCCTCTCCATCGTGCACCCACCCTCTTTATCTCTCTGTCGTTCTCTGCAAAGGGAGAAACGCGTACTCGGTATCCCCTCTGACAAAAATTTCAATATGGCACGCCACGAACCGTACCGCGCAGCTTCAACGTGCGTTATTTTCGAATTCTATCGAATGAAATCGCGGAATTGCACGATACAAAATACGCTCGAAATATATAACTAGGGACAGTAATGCAACAGTCAGCGATTGTACCAGGAGAGGCATTACAATGTTATTATGCCGATGTGGAAGGAAGAATTGATAGATTTACTTTAATTGGAATTGTGCTGCTTGCTGTGGCTGTATGTTTTATTCGTTTGTAATTTATACATACAAATATATTATTTAAGATAGTAACTTTGTTATACTATCTCGTATGGCAATGAAGCCATATACAGTAGTTACAACTGTATATGACATCAGACATTCCTTTCCTTTATTTCCATTACGCTTTATTCATTTATACTATTGTCAGTTTTAAATTAATTATCTAGTACATAATTTTTAAATTCCATAATTTACTTTGCAAGAACAAAAATATTAATTAATTCTTGTATGGTTCTTCATTATAGATGCACCAGTTGAACGGTTAATAGCGATCATTGCAGAACATTTCAATTTATTTGAACGCTTTATCGCGTGACCATATTATTAACCAAGCATTATTAACTAAAACAACAAAAGTGTATTATCGACAGGAACAAACATAAATTATGTTAATTAATGCTCGTAGGGTATCCATGCAATATATTTTCAATCGCGGTAACGCAAATGATTGTTCTCGAAAGTTCGTTCACATTAGGTTATTAGACTGTATATACATTGTGCTAATAGAAACTCAAACGATATCTTATACAGCTTCATAGGAACATGTTTCCAGCGTCTTCCATTGGAAAAGGCCTGAACGCGGATTGCGATTCGATTGATACTCTCGTTCTGACCAGTAGTATAGCCCCAATGTCTTCGAGAGGATTTTTCGTTCACGTCGTGCAAAGCCCGAGGAACGAGCATTGGTACAGTACGCGCGTACGTTTTACGCGACCAATTGAATTTTCGCCGAGAGCCAGACACGGGCTGCGCACACAGCACGGGTAAACGAACAGCGAAGTTATATACGGTAAAATTAAAAAGCGCGCACGTGCGCGCGTGACTCAACGGGGTTGTGCAAGGCGACGTCGCTGCGTATGTCAGTGTGTGGGTGCGAGACATATACGCAGGGTAAATCACCAACCGACTACTTAGCTCGGCTGTTTCATGAGTTACCGTGTTCCGCACCGATTTAAAACTTTAACTATCCTTATAATCACATATTGCGAAGTTGATCCGTGTCCTTTTTCCCTTGTCCTTTCCACCCCCGCCATCGACCGCCTCCATCTCCGTTCATCGTACGGCATATCTCCTCTTACTTACAATCCGAGCAAAACTGTGCTTGGGTCGCTGACGAGCCTTGTCCAACTCGCTGTCGTCCATGCCGCAGGCTGCCGAGGAGAAAGGAGACGAGGGTGAACGTGGCAAAGTTCCGAAGTTAAAAATTGTTTAAATTGTCGGTTAACTGTTAGCCGCCGGGGCTAATGAAACGTGGAGCCCCGGCTATCAACCCTCGCTGCAGCCAGCTAAACTACCCCGGCCTCTTCTGCCTCACTCTCTCTTCTCCCCCCCCTCTCTCTCTCTCTCTTTCTCTCTCTCTCTCTCTCTCTCTCTCTCTCTCTCTCTCTCTCTCTCTCTCTCTCGCTCATGACGTACCTTTGACCTCGTCAGACGATACGACCGCACGAACACTACGAGGAACTCTGCAATCACCTTTCGTCCCTCGTGTTCCCGACGATACCGTCAACCTTTCTGCTTATATTGTACCTGACGCTACTAAATCTGCAAACTAAACAAGTCAGGGAAATTGTAAATTTTTAATGTTAACAGTGGATTACAAAGTTATTTGCTTGATACAGCGTTGAATGAATAAAAATAGCATTACATTAAAAATAATTAGATAATTGGAGAAAATGTATGCTAATATCACTGCCATTATCACATCCACGTGATAATCGAGTAAAAAAATTAAAAATGAATATAAATATAAGAAATATTGGGAGAGTTATGCAAAAAGAAACTCTCTTGAAACAAATGAACGAGTAAAATCATTCTGACAGTCGCACAGGAAAGGTGAAAGCCAGTAAAGCCATAGAGCATATGCATGTTATTCTGTATTTTGTCGCTTCTGTTTTATCCTGCTTCTTACTATTTCTGTTATAACGATCAAAACAGCTTGCCTAATTCTATTTTGTTTTATGTATATTGCAAAGAATATTATAGTACGTGTTACGTAATTACATCCTGTAAGGAACGATTTATTACTTTGGCATCCGCAAAGCTCATTTTACACGACGGGATTGTCGACAAAGCTCTTACTTTGAAACTTATTAGAAAACTTATAATCAAAGAACTTGTAGAAAGTTTTGAATTTATCCTGCTTTGCAAGATACAATGGGATGACTCGTCACTCGCTCGTTTGCATTCATATCGCCTGTATATCGCGCTTTTGCAGTACTTCAAATACAGCCTGGTCGGATATAGATTCACGCCGGAACGTAGACGCGTCAGCACCTTCGACGTTGAACGTACATATTTGACGAGCGAATGATATGCAACCGCCGGATAAATCGAATTTACGATAAATCTGAAAGGACTATGGCAAAGCCGTCCTGGTTGCAGGACGAAAGAAATGGGGAAATATGTAAGTACATACATACAGAAAGAGAGAGAGAGAGAGAGAGAGAGAGAGAGAGAGAGAGGGGAGGGAGGAGGAGAACTTCAACGAGACGCTCTTGGAAATCGAGTCACGGATATCGCGTTGAGGCAACCGGATATTCAGAGCTTCTCCGGGTATCCTGGGCGATCCGATATCCACGAATAATCCTACCACGCTTCCGATCTTCGTAGGACGTTAAATGCCATTGTAGACAAAGAACAGATGAAATAAAGAGAAATAGAGAAAGAAACACGAACAACGGGAAATGCCTCGAGTCATCAAGTATCGTATAAAAAGACGAAATGAAGTTAATAGTTACATTAAAGCAGATCAAACAAAGTTAGTATGCAGAGTAAGTCTATAAATTCTTCGTTCCACAAAGAATAAATAATACCTAGCTTGATATTCTGCTTAATAGGACAGAGAAATAGCTTCGTCGTAAAAAAAAAATGAAAGAATTTAAAACTCTCTATACAATTACTAACTACACTTCACTATACGTAAAAGCTTGAAAGTTTGAAATATAAACTTTTCGAAGCTTTTTTCTATCGATGGCAAATAGCAATGAAATGTATTGAAAGTTAAATACATTCATGATTTTTACCTTCATTATTTCTTCTTATTTAATTGTCTCATGCTATATAAAATAATATAAAAAATGAAACTTTTATTCTATTTACGTTTGTCACAAAAATTTAAATAAAAAATTTAAATAAAAAATAAAAATAAATAAATAATTTTTAAAATAAATAAATAAATAATTTTAACATAAAAACTTAATACATGATCTGGTAGCACGCGCTTAAAAATTTAATTTATTGCATATTTTGTATATAATTTGAAAAGTACGAGACACGAGAATATATAATAGCATGATAACATAATATTTTCAAATAAAAAAAAATTGTGTTTGCATAATTTTTTTATATTATACGATTGTTGAATATCATTAATTCAAGCTAGAGAACATGTAATATGTAGCACATGTTTTCGTATCTTCCCCTGTTTATAAATCATGGGTGAACCTTACAATTTTAAATCCTCTCTTTGCATCGTATGCCCCGAGAGGAAAAGCAAGAAATGTACCATAAAACATGACCCTAAAATTAACCGATTCCTTAATTACTCGTTCCGTTTTTCGGACTCCAACGTTTCTCTCACTCCTCTCTGTCTGCATTCAATCTGTTCTCCATTAACTATTTTACATTATCGTGTAATTATTTTGAATTGCACAATATAATTGCATTCCATTCTAAAACACTTAATTTAACATGGAAGATTGTGCTAATTGTTGTATTAAAATTAGAATATCATGTTGTACTGCATTGGTACATTGCAATTTTTTATATTAATAAATAGAATTACAAAAAAACCAAAATTATAATCAATATTATATAAGGCTTTATTTTCTACTTTCTTTTTTTTATTCCATATAAATGTGCATTTCTGTCTGTCCTCATTGATTTTACTAGAAATCTTTGTCATCAATTTGTCATAAGTTTCCTCATATTTTTCTCGCATCATCGCCGGCACCATCGATATATCGTTAACATCAAATCGAACTCTCGACGGCGAGGTTGTGTAAGGGGTAATATTGTCACGGATATTACTTGTGCAATGGAAACACGGCGTCTGTGTCGGTGGTCACGATCGTTGGAGTGTTTAGTCTAGTGTCTCCCGTTGTTGTGACAATCCATCCGCGCGCAAGCACAAAGACATGCGCGCAAGTTAACGCGTACAAACGTATGGCCGCACTTCTCTAACCGCACAGATAGAACGCACACGTATCACAGGAACGTAGGACATAGAAGAGGGTTTAGGGGGTTGGGGCTGGGCAGGGACATCGGTGAGAGTCAGGAGAGAGAGGTATACAGCAGGAGACTACGTACATGCTCGGGATTACGGCGATCAATGCGGTAAGCCTTGTTTGTTTTGCGCTGGACCCATCTACGCCCACGCGTCCATACAGACACACATATACACGCACACGAATAGACGTACATACGCACAACGGCGCAGCATCGTTCTGAAATCAGTTCTCTCTGTGGATTTCATTCATCGTCCATAGTCTCGAATTACTTCGGGTTCGAGGTATCCGCAAATTGAAAGGTCCGCCAGTGTTTTCTTTTTCCCGCGTATAACCGCTGTCATCGGCTTTCCCGAAGTATTCCGGAGAACGTGTTGCTTGAAACTCCCAACGATGGTAACGCATTTTAATCCCATTTTAGTTGCAGACCTGTGTGTTGACTGCGACACGCTATAATCCGTTAAAATATCATTCCTCATAAAAAGCGAACTACGCATAAAAAATTAATATGTATTATATAAAATATGCGTTATTTAAACTAAATGCTTAAATATTCTCACTCTCTTTACAGTTACAACTCTAACTTTTTTATTTATAAACAGTAATTAAATATAATAAAAAACGTATAAAAACTAAACGTTTGATTTGCATGTGTATTTGACACTTTTTTTAAATACATATAATACATGTACACATATGTTTCTTCTATATATTTACGTCCCGACTGCAATTGTAGGTAGAGTAAAAATATATCACTGTCCGAGAACATTTTCACAGGCATATGATGTAAATGAATTGTGGCACTTTCCGAGACGAATTATCATACTTTCTCGCAGATGCGATTATCGCAGCTCAGGTCCGACAGAAACTTCTCGGATACGTCGCATCGGGTTATTATTACTGGGCGGTGTATCATTAAAAATACTTACATGCTCAGGTGCCACTCTACTCTTGCGAGTGCTGGCATGCTAGCATGCATTACCACCGCACTTTTTCATCGGCTTTACTATCCCCTTCCGCCCCTTCGTCCGGTACAACCATCTACTCTACCTTTGTACACCTACACACCAAGCATCGCCGTTGCGCGT
>Ga0157363_1007615_pt1 | contig 10256 bp, 4 predicted proteins | sample AttsexASBM1_FD_111477 | JGI IMG/M metagenome (GOLD analysis project Ga0157363, IMG submission 111477) | Fungus gardens microbial communities from leaf cutter ant in Ribeirão Preto, State of São Paulo, Brazil - Atta sexdens ASBM1 | ecosystem: Host-associated > Fungi > Mycelium > Unclassified ...
ATTATATACCCATAATTTATCTCGAATTTCCTTTAATAAAGATTTAACATCATTATTGCAACAAGAGCTTAATTCGTGTTTAACGAATCGATCCACTTCTCCTTTCTTACGTAATGCATTCTTCATTCCACTTTATTTACAAATTTATACACATTCGGTGCACTCGCGAATTGTGCACATTATTATTGTCGTATTTCCGCATTAATTGGATGAGTTCGTAGTCCTCTTCGACGAAATATATTACGAATGAAGTAAATATGATCTATATTCGAAGCAGCAGAGGCTATTATAGTTAGATATACATAAATCTTGGAATCAAAAAAATCATTTTAAGAATTCGCTTGGATTTGCCAATTAGGAATTGCAGCGAATAATTACGATGTAATCAGAACTAAAGAAGCGTAGGGAAAAAAGATAGAGAAAGAATAATTCCGTTCTACATTTTTGTAGCTGCATTTCTAGCAATCTACGGAGGAATGCTCCTTCCTCCACGAAGAGAAATTCGTCCCACCCTTAACGAGATCGATCGATATCGCGCAAATCGTGCTTCTATTTATGCTGTTCTATTATGCCGTTTACAGCAGCTGATTGTTCAGATGAAACATCTCAATTGAAATGCTATCTCTAATTCATCTAATATTCGATTCAACTCTGTATAATAACTCTGTAATAACTAGATCTATAATCCGTTCATAAATATCTTCTTTAAAATCTCGCATTGACCCGTTTCATTTTTTTTTCTTTTACCATTATATTGATTCCAATCCGAGTAACAATAAACTAAAAAATAATCAACTTCTTCATCAAAATCTTTAGCATTTATATACAGCATCTTTATCACTTATTCTATCGCTATTCTTTTTGCCTGCTGCAACATATACTATACAATCTCGTCAGCAAATGTGCAGTGATGCTTTTCATATCTCGATAGATAGGACAGGTAGGTTCGCGGCTGTCGCCGAACGTTATACATTCCAAATTAAATGACACGATGATAACTCTTTCTCCCATATGTATACGTACGATATTGAATTTAAATTCGTTCATATATCTACTCACTTTTCGTGCATTCGCTTATATTGTTCCATGCTAGCGCAGTGCGCCTCTCTCGCGAGCTCCGAATTGGGGTGGTACATTTTCTCCGCCATATTTCACTTCTCTCTTTTTCTTTCACTCTTTGATCTTTCTCTCGTCTCCGCGTTCGAATCCTACTCGTTCAAATTATCGAGATTAAAAGGAGATATTTGTAAAAATAAAAAGACCTTAATATTCGTAATATTCGTATAGTGTGTACGGAATATACTGGTGCAACGAGTCAACTGTTGGTTAGTGGTGACTAAGCTCCACTAAGCCCGCTTTCCACCACTTTACTCGCCTGACCAATAAACCTCGACTGAAACACGCGCGCAACACGATCGACGCACGTAGTGCTGTGCGCCATGCGACGTGCGACGATCCGTCCGGGACAGATCGGGGCGAATGGTGAGCACTGAGCATTGAGCAATGGTGTAAGAACAGGTGAGAGAGAGAGCACTAGATTTATATGTTTTTAGCTCTTATACGTTTCTGCGCGTCATTTTCTCATATTTTCCATTTGATATATTCTCTTTCACTGCTCTAATTAACTGTTTTTTTTAAAAATTCTTTTTTTCGTCCTTAATGCACCTAGCCACCTTTGAATTTATCAATTTATTATACGTAGTCGAATCATAATAAGTCTCGCTTTTGCAAATCTCTTGTTTAACGCTATTCTACGTACCCGTAAATAATTAGTATTTGTTGTGTCATTCCTGCAGAAAGTTTAAATTTTAAGTTGAAGGGTGCTCCAGAGCAGTTAAAAATAAATTGACAGAGTTTTGTGTAAATTAATTGCTAATCATGATCAGCGATATCTTTGACTTTTCAATATTTCATTTCATTTCATATTGCCTGAGCAACTATACGATGTTTATAGTCTTTTTTTGAGTCATAATACGTAAAGTTCGATTATTTATCACTTATTTGAATTACGATTAAATTTACACACACACACTCACACACACAACACACATACACACACGCGCGCGCGCGCGCGCGCGACAATCGAAAGAAACAATTTTATTAATTGACCAATTAAAAAATGCTTCGAAGCATTCGTATTATCAAGTGAATTTCGGAGTGGAGAAAACAAAATTTACGAATCATATTTGATAATTCGGCCACTTTGGGGAATTTTGTTGGGGAATTGGTCTACTTTTCATTAGGAGGTCTAATGGCTCCTGCACATAGAATGCGGCAACGCTTGTTGCGCGACGGAAGTTGTCGCACTAATCAATAATTCTATGTTTTTAAATTGACTTCATCATGCAAAATAACACAAAACTTCTAGAAATGATGTAATACTACTTCCGCGGCAAAAGTTGGATTGAGTTCAACTTTTGTCGCGCGATGGAAATTATATATCTAAAGGTGCCTTTTCACGCTGTGACAGCAAAAATGTCAATTTTTCATAATTGCATGCTTCCACTGCATTTGCTGTACATGAAAAGGAATAACGGTAACAGCATATATATTAAAGTTTAATCTCAAATATGTGTCTTTTATTTGCTCAGCTCGAAAAACTTAAAAAACTAAAAACTTGTGATTATATGACAACTGTTAGTGCAGTTACAATTTGGACAACTATCATTTCAGGTAATTATTTAGAATTTAGAATATTCCTATCACTTCAAATCTTAATAAAAATGTATTCATTGTATGTACTTATTATAAACGTACTCAATTTTCACAATTTTTTGCAAATATTGCAGACTTTCTCGACTTTGAATTCTTTGTTGCTCGTTATTCGTTCGATTGAACTTCAATGAGATATGGCAAAATTTTATTTTGCGTCGGAAATGCGTCATCTCATGTAAAATTTTTAACCAAACTTTATGAATTATTGCCGCAGCGTGCTGCGTATGAAAAATCAGCTATTACTTTCGAGCAAGCGAAACGATGATTGGCTATCGCACCAACTTCCGCTGCGTGGCAAGCATTCGTTGCCGTGTTCTGTGTGCAGGAGCCATAATTATGGCTTTACTGTGATTAGTCAATTGTTACAGATTACGGCATACGGTTACGGCCAATATAAACGCTCCCTTAAGATATCTTTTGGTGTATTGCTCATCGCTTTTAAAGAGCTTTATCGCTCGATAAAGAGGTCACGTGACTGATAATTCACCAATGATAATTTAACGACTGATTTATCTGAAAAGGTACCTTTATTGTCTGTCTCTGATTGATTGCGTTTACAGAAAATTTACTTTGCAAGTTTCCGTTGAAAGTTTTCTTCTCGTTGTTTGAATTGTATTTTTAGATCTAGAAGAATGATCCTATCTCAGCAGATAATCATAAAATGGTTGCAAAACTGTTTTGCTGAACGCAGCCATTGGACGCGTTCAAGCTGAACAAAGCGGCTGAACTATTCGCCGAGCAATTAAATATGATTGGATGGATGTAGAATCCCCATAATAGGGACTCTAGTTGGATTCACAGGTAGGAATACCAATCATGCTCATTTGCTCGGCAAGTATGCTTAGCCGCTTTGTCGGCTTGAACTTGAACTCTCTCAAGTCATTGTCCATTGTCCATCTTCAATTGACTTCTCTAGCAGTCTCTTGTATTATGTATAAATAACGAAGAACGTATATTTTGTATCAATTGTTATCTCTGACATGTTATCGTAAAAGTATTGTAAAAGACATAACTTGTATAAACATTTCAATAATAATGTCGTTAGAATAAATGTTGCAATAATATTTAACTTTTTAAACATGTATTATCAGTTTTATGATGGTGAAGAGGAAGTTGAGCCAAGAGTTATACCGAAACCTATAACCAAACATGATGTAAGTTGCTTTTTCAAACGGTTGTTTGTATTGTCATCTTGTTTATTTTGTGAAATTTTACATACAATATAAAAATATTAAAGAAATAATTTAGACAATTTTTAGTGCTTCGTAGTGCCGACTGTGCCAGAAATATCTTTAATCTTTGAAAAACCAACAGCAAGAGATCCAAGGAATCGGAGTATCGATACTACCGATTCGTTGTCAGCGATATCAGTAAGACCTATACGAATTTCTGACAATACTGTGAAAGTTAGCCCTACGTCGCCGCTTTCACACAATTCTGATTCTTACGCCACATGGAAGGAACAGAATTATTCTAGAGAGATTAATTCTATAAGTACAACACATATTTCACCATTATACAAAAATACTTGTAGCTATGATTATGCTGTGCCAAGTACAGGTTTACAAAATGCTTCTATACAAAAGCTACAAGAGCAAACAAAAATTAATGATAAACAAGAAACATTGCAAAATGCTAATAAAAATGAAAGAATGCATGAGAAAAGTGTAAAATTTACATGTTCTGATACAGGAGATTCCTATCGTCTCGAAAGTCAGACTGATTTATTATCTTCAGATAAGAGAACCTCATCTTCTGATTCTTTACAAAGTACACAGCTGAACATAGCTGATCGTACTATAAGAACATCTAACAATACTATTCCAGATACATTGAAAAAATCTGAATATTTTCAGACTCCATACGCTGGATGTCAGCAATTTCATATACCTAACTACTCAAATTATAATATAGACAATAATGAAACGATAAAAACTTTATTGCAGCTTGTAAATAGTCAAAATCAACAGATAAAAAATTTACAACTCCAGATAGATAGACTAGTAAGAATGCAGGAAGAAAATTTCAGGAACAAACCAACTTGCTTATGTTCACAACCTCTTGCAAATCAAGTATTTAGGTATCCAATAAATTGTTACGACTCTGCTCTTACTTCTTCTCTTGTACAATCTCAGAATCAAAGTATAAAGAAAAATGTAGCCTCACAGAATACATCTATTGTGGAGAGGCAAGATCTAGAAAACTTCAGTGAAAATAATAAATTAGAAACAGCATTAGAACAGCAATCAAAAAAAGCTTTTATGGAACAAAAAGTTTCGATCGGTGTTATGACAAGTTTTGAGTTTACTGTACAAAATAACCCTTTTCCAATAGACTCTGAAATATGTGAGAAAACGGAAGCTTATAGAGAAAGTAATGGTATTAATAGTAGAGCAAATACTGTAAATATACATGATACAACAGAGCCTGTTAATAGATATAAGAATACATTTACGCGTAAGCCTGGACCAGCAGCGCAATTGGAGAACATAGTCGAGGATTCTGAAAGTTATTTATCCTCTAGCCAACAGCAAAGTAGTAATTTCAACGCGAGTTCTTCCGTGAAAGAATCGTCGAAATTGCGTCAACATCTTTCTACTGATTTAAATCGAGAAGAAACGCATAAAGGAGCATATATAGGGAAAGATAGTAATGTGTATGAACAAGCATCAAATACAAGGAAAACGTCAAATACATCTATGAACGTAGATTGTATTGGAAGTGCAAATTGCAGTGAAGCACTTGTCAAGCAAACAAACGATTATGTTACGATAGATGGGAAAAAGTGTACCTACAAGACAAATATTAATCAACATTCTTTGCATAACGTCCATTTACCAGTAACAGATTACTATCACAACCATAGAAATAAGGAATACGCACGCAGTGCTAATGTCAGACAAATTAAAGATATAGGTGATGATAGCATGATTCTGAGTGGAGGTGATCTTAAAATACTCGAAAGACCTCCACCAACTCCAGAACCAAGTATTCACGTTGAGATGCAGGAGTATGTAAGTGACGATGAAAGTGACAAGTTAAAGCATACTTCGAAAATAGGTTGGACTTTTTACAACAATGTTTTGGGGCAAGTTAATGAAATTTTACAAAATTCTGGTGTTATAAGCAGTGAAGATCTGAATCACGCTAAAACACCATGTAATGTTGAACAAGAAAATGATAGAGAAACTAAATCGGCATTGAACACTGTTAAAGCAGCCACTTTGGAACAACTTCGGAGACTTGGGATCAGTCTAACTGAAAATAATGAGCACAGAGAATCCAATGGTAACAAGACGTATGTATCTTTACATTAATTTTCATTTAGATACATAATTAAACTTGTGCATTTAAATCTGTGAATTATTTTTAAGTAAAAAATTTTAAATAAAGATTTGAAAGATGAATAATTTTGCAAGTTGTTATTAAGATGTAATTAATGCCTCAATACAGAGTAAACTACTGGTACAATAACCTCTGTATGTACAGGATATTGTTGTTACTTTACGATACATGAAAAAGGTTTATGACTGTTTTTTTTTGTTCATTTATTTACTCATATTATATACTATGTATATAATGATGATGATACTAAGGGCTCGTAATTGATCTTTTCAAGGTTAGACTTTGATTCATCTTTTTATCCCCGTTTTGATCATCAAGCAAATATGACGCATGCCACTAGTGCTGTAAATGAAACAAATACAAGTATGCATATGAAGGCGCTGGCATTAAAATATTTAAGTGACGAACAACTGACAGATATAGCGTGGCATAAACAAGAATCGTCTTCATTGAAACATCTTATGCTCAGCAATATGCAAGGAACAAATATGTCGTTAGCCACAATGCGTTATTTAGAAAGATATCAACTTCTCCCAGGAAAGAATAACGTTCAAGCAGAAAGTAAGTATCAAGCGATGAACGATACGAAATAATAATTTAAATATAATTATGCAACAAAATTCGTGTGTGATTCAAAGTAATCAAATTATTATAAATTTGTCTTGTGTCTATTATTATCTATATTAGCAATACTTGTGTAACGTTAATTTATATTTATTTATTTTTCAGATACTGATCAAGCTTGTGACAAAGTCTCATCTAAATATGATTTTAAATCGACTACAAATAATAATCCTGCCCTACGACGATTCCCTTTTGTACAAACATCTGGAACCACTTGCCCTAGTAGAATATTAGATCTTTCAGCTTTAAAACGACAACCAAAATTATTATAAATTCTAAAAGTTACATACTTACTACGAGAAAATTAATATAAATAATGTTTATTATGTACACGGCATATTTTTTTTTTAAATCTTATTAATAAAAGTTCGAGAAATATGACTTAGCAGAGACTCGAACCCTTTGTCCAAGACTGAAGTTTCACTTAGTACAGATTTGAACCATATTTTGCATAAAGGTTTGCATTTTTTTCTTTTCTTATATGGAAACTTTTGTATTTTATAATTCAAAAGTGGAATTAGTATGTGAATGTCGTATTATTTGTATATATTGCTGTATTGTACCAAGTTAATCAACAGTAACCAATAATGATAATGGTCGGAATTGGATCGCGTAGTATATATATATATACATACATCCATATCGTTGTAGCTGATCCGCTCGCTTGGAGAGCCACGTTGGATGTACATATCTTTACGTTACTTTTGTATACGTCATCTTTTTATTGAAAATCTGAAAATTTTACAAAGCTAGTAAAGAGTAGCGACTATATTAGCTTTAAGGTAATTATGTTTGATACTTTTAATTGGTATGAAATTATATTGATGAAAACATTCAAATATTACGATATGATCACAAGTTTAAGTAACTTGACACATTATCTGAAATGGACCATTTGCGTTTCAGATGATTACTGACGTACAATTGGCAATATTTTGCAACATCCTAGGAGTTGCGCTGTTTTTCTTAGTATTCATCTTCCACTACATAAATGCGAATTACACGAAATGAAAAATGGAGAACTGTGTGTCATGCGAAAAAGTCTGCTTAATATAACCTGATCTAACCTATATATGTTACTGCATCAATTGCGATTTGTATGTTCTGTCACATTTAATCCAATAAAATATCCAATATGTTATTTTATAACTTAAAAATGTTAGACCATTAATCGGATAACAGATAAAAATTATTCAATTTTTTTTTCGTATAATTATTTCTAGGAAATAATTAACTTTCATTTACAATATCTTTTTTTTTTGTATATAAATCCCCTTTTTAATCAAAATACAAATAAGACATTAAAATATCAAAAAAATGTTATGTGAAAAATATACATATGTGACTTTAAAGCAATATGTGATGAAATATTTGTAGTGTAAACAACGTTGCAAACTCATTAATCAGTTTTAATTATTGCTTTATGATAGGTATACTTGAAACAATACATTTTTCATATCGTTCAGATTATTTTATTTCAAGTTGAATATTTAAATTAAGGAAAATTGAAATACAATCACAAATTTAATTCACTTCAAAGTCAGTGCTTCAAACAGTTTATTTTATTAATTTGATACATATGAACTGTACTAGTATATATCATCATTTTTTAATGTAATTTTTCAAATTTATTAAAAATTTAAAATTTTGTCTGAATTATTATTTAAAATTAAACTGGTATCTTTTGTAAAAATGACAAATATACTAAGTAGTATATATGAAGAAAAAGTGGGAGTGCAGATCCCACCTTTTAGCATACAAGAGATAATCGTACACACACTGGATAGGGAGCTACTATAATATAGACATTGAAATAATACTCGAGCGTCTTGTGAATGTGAATTCATTTGTGTCACGTTCCACGTTCTTAAATTTGATAGCTATTTGAATTTAATATTATTAATAATCATGAATTGTGTATTAATTAATAATTTGAATATTTGCCATTTGCATATTGAAATAAAATGTGATTTTATTGCAGTTAAAACGTGCATGTTTTAAAAATGAAACATTTTACTCTGCTGATATTTTATAGATGCAATTTCGTAGAATAACAACAATATCATGTAAAAGTGCTTATTTACACTTATGTGTATTATCTTTAATGAATGTCTTACGCATATATATAAATTTGAAAAGAAAGAGATTTTCTATCATCTTTATCCCCAAAATCCACAAGTATCCTCATCAGTTAATAGTAATAAAAATTTCGAATGGGTGATGCGCACATTTTCGGGCAAGTCGACGGAATGCTATTTTTCTTATTTTCTTATATAATTACTATCTATGGTTATCGTCTTCAAGAAGCTTTGGATACTGCTGGATGTCTGATGCTATGTAGAAACGTAAGTTAAAAAAAAACACTATGAAACTATAAATATATAAATATATGGAATTTTTATTTCGCATGTACTTTCGATTATTTGTCATAGATTCTTTCATAATATGTATTGTTATGTCATCACCTATAATTTTCATTGTTTCTTAATTTTCAATAATAAATTAGTTTTGGAGGGGAGAAATATACCTTATTGATATAAATATCACCATGTATATATATAATAATTTTATATCAGAAAGATGATGTTGTAGATGGCAAAACTATCTTTGTGGTACAACAATGTATCGTCGTTAGATAGAACCAATATGAAATTGACAATTGTCGAATAAATATATAATATTGTTGAAATATACTAGCCTTTTTTTTAATGTACTGAAAAAATGTATATAAATATTTAATACGCGAGCAAGCCCTTTAAAAACTTTTCTTTAAAAATTGAGGAAACAAGAATTCAATTTTCTAGAGCCTAGGCTCTTTAGTCTCTTTTAGAAGAATTTATATCGAGCTACAGATCGGCCAAATAAATACGCTGGATCGTTTTGACACTTGTGTCAATATCATTGAAAAGTAGATGACAAGTACACGATCATGCTTATGATTTGGCTAAAAGCGATATTCGCATAGAAAACTTGCCATTTTTACGATGTTTAAATGATCGTTTGTTTTAAAAAAACAAAACGAAAATTTCTTTTAATTTTTTTACGTGCAACATAACATTAAAAACTGCGATAATGACAATAATGTATTCCAAAAGTTCAACTCGCAATTCGCGTATATAATATTTTCAAAAATTTTTATTAAACTTGCAGGTTTTAAGTAGCTTCAAGTTAAAATAGATTGTAAATATATAACTGTATCGAGAGAGAAAAGTAAACAGCAGACGGTGTAGACTGCATAATGCATCAAGTTGTTTTAAACATGTTTATCTTCTTTTTCGCATTTCCTTTGCACTTGGAAAGTCATGCTTACAAACTAAACTATAAAATTTCTTAACGGATAGTCTAAACATTTCTTTTCTATAATTTAACAATAAAGTATAGTTGCAGTTACGATACGAGTTAGTTATTGTAACAAACGCGAGAAATTTAAACAACGGTATTTTTTACGCGTATCAGTTTCGCACATTTTTCTTTCCGTCAATTTCTTTCTGTACATATGTATTCACGATTATAAATATACATACATAACATACATATACATACATAAATATACATACATGCGTGCGTGCGTG
>Ga0157363_1007616_pt1 | contig 10255 bp, 12 predicted proteins | sample AttsexASBM1_FD_111477 | JGI IMG/M metagenome (GOLD analysis project Ga0157363, IMG submission 111477) | Fungus gardens microbial communities from leaf cutter ant in Ribeirão Preto, State of São Paulo, Brazil - Atta sexdens ASBM1 | ecosystem: Host-associated > Fungi > Mycelium > Unclassified ...
GACTTAGACTGTATGCATAGTCACTCCCTCCTGATGCCACCAACCTCTCTTGTTGTTTGATAGCTCATTGAACAGTCTTATTGTTGAAGTAGTAGTAGTAAGCCTGTGTGTAGAATTTCCTGGTGGTAAATCTCATGACAACATAACAGTGAATCAATAGGAATGATCTATCATGGAAGATAGATGAAAGCTACAGACAAAGGAATAGATTTGATCTGTCATAGAAGATAGATAGAAGAACAAGACCTCTTCCAGTATGGATAATGAGTATGATAATGGAAAACTAATTGAGATGATCCACTTATGAAGCAGCAGAGGTTGAAAAGACAAGAGAAAATAAGATTGGACCAAATCTAACTGAGGGTTATGTCTTGTCAGCTGCATAGGTTGGCATATAAGGTCACAAAACTTCTGTCCCACTTGATTTCTCATGTCTCTGTTAAGTGCAATTGATGTTAAATAAACATTTTATTCATACTTGTCAAAGTTAGTTCAGCTCAATTGTCATGTTCTCTATCTTTTTCTGAATTTCAAAATCTTTGTCATATGACCTCCATAGTTACTTCTGTTCTGTCTTCATTCTGATTCAGTTGTTATAGTGAGGACATTTCTTGATAAATAGGTACAATTTGAGTTCTCACATTTAGCTCATAGGTAGATTATGCTAGGACCAGTTTTTTCTTCTCTAGTCCTAGGTATGTGTTGTGGCAACCATAAGTCAACTTATAGGTGAAGTATCTTATGGAGATCATAAGAGAACTCAACAAGGAGTTCCTGATAGATTGCTATCCTATTTATACTATACATACATGGTCCATGCTAATAGTAAATAACCTTGCCCTAAAGTCCATGCATTGTCCATAAGTGCACCATGTATATACCATGAGATAAACATGCTGTTAACATGCTCCTTGATATCATTCTTCTAGCCCCTTCTCCCAGAATCTAGGTCTATGACCTCACATTATGTGACATGTCATGTGACCACAGTCACATGCCTCTTCATCATCAAATAAAAAGAAAAATGTTAGTGTTCAAGCATACTATGACAGTATGTTTCTTATCTTGTTCTCATTGTTCTCATACTCAGTTCTTTCTTTTCTAGTCCTAGTGACTTAATATACAAGTGTCTCAACATCTACTGTGCATTTACTACTCATTAGGTTATGGACTGGGCTTTATAGGATGAGTCCAGTGGATTAGGAATTAGTAGAAGTAGATAATAATCTTTTTTGATAATGCAGTTAAGACTACAGAAGTCAAAGTATAGGCACAGTAATCCATCTTTCTTCTTGACAAAAAGAACTGGAATACTATGAAGAAAGAAGTGTTAAAGCAACTGGGCAAAGACTACAGTAATATAGTAGAGATTATGACTCCAGAGAAATCATAAGAGAACAGGATAGAGTTTCTTGGAGATGTCAGTTACTCTAAGTATTTAGAAGTCTATTTCAATTAAGTAGGACATCAGATAGAACATTCAGTAACCTAACTACAGAATAATGAAATTATATGTTCAGAGACCTTTGTAGAATATTACTAGATGGAGAGAGCTTATTAGATAAAATGCAATATCTCAAAATGATAAGTTAATTAATCATTTTCAATTCCTATTTCATATTTTTTACTATCTCCATTGTTATGAGCATAGACTTGCTTGATTTACACAACCTAGTATTGGACTAAGTATATATTCCAATAGAGCTCATTAGCCAGTAGTTGGAAAAAACAGATCAATAGTCATGAGAAGATAAATAGGAGTCTGCAGTGATGCTGTAGGGATCAAGAAGGTCTGATAGTGTTACAGTAGGATATTAGTGTAGGGCTTAAAGGATAAGATGACTACAGAATTAACTCAGGCTTTGACGAGTGTTATATTACAGTCAATGCCTCATATCTTCAGCATGGACTAGGGTATAGAACAATGATAATATGATTGGCTGCACCAAAGTAATCTCAGTCAGTGTTTCATGTAGTAGATGTTATATCCTTGTTCTGTCCTCATATATTATGACTTAATTACCTTGTATATAGTGGACCTTTTTCTCATGTCAACTTTATATATATAGTGTAGGTATACTCCTGTATCCTTACACTTTACCAATTACATAACTTTCTTTACTTAAATCTTTGCCTAAGTGCAACTTGAGCTCCAAGCTAAGGTCGTAACATTTAGTAAAGCGTCAATGAGCTTATCTTGCAAAAGAAAAGATACATAGTGGTTAGTCCATGAATGAATTAGGCAAAGTTACTGCTAGACAAAGAACAAAACATGTGTAGCATAGACTATAAGAAGAACTGAGATGAGTTCAAGATGAACAGACAATATTGAAGCACTATCAGAAAGACTTGGATCTTTACAGATCACAAATAAAGCCTTGGAAGAAATATACAAACAATCAGACAAAGAAATGTCTGTAGCACTAGCACTAGTAACAATAAGTAATAATGCATAGGCTATAATGCTAAAGAGCATGGTTCCAGATCTAGAATGGTTTGATGAGGACCAAACAAAGTTTGAAGACTGATGGAGGGGAATACAATTGTTTCTCAAAAGTAACAAGGTTATGAAGACTGATGACAGAATTATAGCAATCCTTGCATATCTCAAAAGAGATATAGTAGGCATATATATACAAAAGAAGCTTAATGAGCTAGACAAAAAATTGAAAACCCAAGATTGGGAAGAGTTTGTCAAAGAACTCAAAATAAAGGCAGTAGATGTTGAGTGGAGAATAGAATCCTTCAAACAAGGAAAGAAGAACATAGTGGACTTTATGATTGAGTTTGAGGCTTTAGCCATGAAGGTGGATACAGATAAGCTATATGCCATTTTTTTGCTAAAGAAGAATGTATGACAAGATATCATCAAGACAATATTAAGATATCTGCCTATTGTAGTACCAGAGTTACTCAAGGAATAGAAGGTGGTAATCATCTTAGTAGGATAAGAATACAAGTCTACAGAAGAATGACATGACTATAAAACAGAAACAGGAACAACATATGGAGGGCAAGGACAATCTATAAATATAGGAAAGTCCAATGACAACTTCAAAGACAGGAAGCTGAAGTGCTTCAATTACAACAAGTATGGCTACATAGCTAAGAAATGTTGGAACAAGAAGAAAGAGAAAGAAACCAGAAAGTGTTTCAAGTGCGACAAAGAAGGACATATTACAAAAGACTGTAAAGGAAAGCAGAAAGCAGTTAATGAAGAAATAAAAAATTCAAAAAGAATTGGATGAAGAAGACAATGAAGAGAAGGACAAGAAACAAGGGTCTGGAGAAGATCTTGAGTAGACATAGTACAAGAGATCTTCCCTGTAAATTCTCAAAACAAATATATTATTCCTAACTGACAGAGTAATGCTAAGAAAGAATTAAACATGCAAGCAAATGTCAAGACAAAGAATAGGAAGAACTTCAAGGTCAAGGTATTGGTTGATTCAGGATACACACACACAAGAATCAATGAACAATTGGTCAAAGACAAGAGAATTCAAACAAAACCAATCAACTTCTCATTTGAAGTTTTCAATGCAGATCAAATGAAGAATGGAGAGGTGACTAGGGTAGTATTTCTAGAAATCAGAATCAACAAACACAAGGAGTAGCTAGAAGCTGCAGTAATGGATTTAAATAGAATGGACATATTCTAGGGACATAATTGGCTAGTCAAGCATAATCTAGAAGTCAATTGGAAGAATGGGACAATACAATTCACAAGATGCCTAGGATTGTGTAAAATGAAATACCAGGATATAGAATTCAAAACCAGAAGGACACAGGCAATGGAAAACAAGGAACAGAACAACAGTGAAATAGGAAAAGAGTCTGATGCAACAAATCCAGAGGACTTACCAGACTATATTTAACTATTTATTTATCTATTTAACAAAAAGAAATTTGAGAAATTGCCAGAAAGACAGGAATGGGATCACAAAATAAACCTCATAGAAAAAGCATCAAAGAAATTAAATGCAAAGGCTTATGTAATAACACTAAAGGAAGAAGAAGCTCTTAATCAGTAGCTAGATGAACAGTTAAAGGCTGGATTGATAGTGGAGTCAAAATTAAAATATGTGGCATTATGCTTTTATATTCCAAAGAAAGATGGTTCACTATGGCTGGTTTCAAGACTATAGAAATTTAAATCAAGTTATTATCAAGGACAAAACACTACTCCTATTAATAGGAGAAGTTATTGACAAATTAAAGAAAGCTAAGTACTTCAATAAACTCAATCTTATTTGGGGATACAACAATGTGCAGATAAAAGAGGGCAACAAATGGAAAGCAGCTTTCTTGATGAACAAAGAATTATTCAAACCACAAGTTATATACTTTGGATTATGCAACTTACTAGGGACATTTCAAAGGATAATGAATAGCATTTTCTGAGAATTACTCTATGAAGGAATATTGGCAAATTACATAAACAATTTTGTCATACCAGCCAAAACAATGAAGGAATTAGAGGAAAGAACAATCTAATTCTTGAAAATCACAGAAAAACACAACCTATGTTTCAAAAGATTCAAGTGTGACTTCAAGCAGTCAAGGAATGGAAGACTCCAATAAAAATCAAGGAAGTAGAAAGCTTCCTGGGATTTGCAAATTTCTATAGGAGATTTATCCAGAACCTCAATTATATGGCAAAACCATTGAATGAGTTAAAAGGCAAGAAGGAATGGATATGGACATAAAAACACCAACAAGCATTTGAAGAACTAAATGAAAAAATAACAAGTCAACCAGTACTCTCCCTTCCAAAAAGGGAAGGTAAATTCAGAGTAGAAATGAATGCTTCAGGACATGCTATTAAAAGAGTATTGTCTCAAAAACAAGGAGAAAAATGGAAACTAATAGCCTTCCTATCCAGGATAATGCAACCAGTGGAAAGGAACTATGAGATATACAACACAGAACTATTAGCCATTGTGGAAACTTTAACCAAGTGGAAACAATACTTATTGGATGCAATAGAAAAGTTTGAAGTCTGGACAGACCACAAAAATCTCAAGTATTTCAGGGAACCTCAGAAGCTAAATAGATGACAAGCTAGATGGTACCTGAAATTACAAGACAATGATTTCATGCTATAACATATTCCAGAGAAAATAAATATAAAGGTAAATATCTTATCAAGGAAAGACCAAGTAAATATACAAGACAACAACAAAGATGTTGAAAGAAGAATTATGGACAAGAAGAATGATAGCTGAAATTACAATGTTGAGAAGGAATAAAGCAATGAAGAAAACAGAGTTTCTAAAGAAAATTCAGCAAAATGGGACAAAGGAACAGGAAGTAATATAAGAATTAAAGAAGGAAAATGGACAAGCTTGGGAAGATGATGGAATAGTCTATGTAGATAAACAAATCTACATTCTCAACAACAAGAAAATTTGAGAACAAATACTATAAGAAAATCATGATCCTGTGGATATTGGCTACCTAAAACAGTCAAGAATGTTGGAATTGATCAAATGAAACTACTAGTGGCCAGGAATCAAGGAGAATGTTAAGAAATACATTCAAGGATGTTTCAACTACTAACAGAACAAAGTGCAACACCAAAAGAAAGTGGGAGAATTATATTTATTAGAAATACTACAAGAACCTTGACAGGAAATCAGCATCAATATCATTGGTCCATTACCAAAGTCAAATGGAAAAGATACTATTGTGGTTATTGTGGATAGATTCACCAAAATGGTTAGGTTAAAGGTAACAATGACAAATGTTTCTTTGGAAGAGATTGTAAAAATCTACAGAGACAAAATTTGGAAACTACATAGAATACCAAAGAAAATTTTGAGTGATAGAAGACCACAATGTATATCAAGGTTTATAGAGAAATTCACAAAAGTATTATGAACCACAAGACAGTTGTTAATAGCATATTATCCTCAAACAGATGGATAAACAGAGAGGATTAATCAAGAAGTGAGAATATTTCTATGACACTATGTCAACTACCAACAGGATAATTAGGTGGAATAGCTAGCAGATGTGGAATTCCAATACAATGATAAGAAATATGTGGTGACAGAATAGATTCCATTCAAACTCAACTTTGGAAGATATCTATGGAAAGGCAACCTTGTGGTATAAATGGAGTTTTCAAAATTAGAAGAATTCCTTACAGGCCTACAAAGAAGCTGGGAAAAGGCCACAAAGTCAATAAAAGTAGCTTAAAAGAATATGAAGAAGCAATTTGACAAGAAATGGAGGAATCCTCAAGGATTGATAGTTGGAGACAACATGTGGCTGGAGAACAAAAATATTCATTCAAACAGACCCTTGAAGAAGCTGGACTAGAAAAGATACAGATTCTTTAGAATCATAAAGGAGATTAGTCAAGGAACATTTCAACTCAAGCTTCCAAAAGGATGAATGATACACAATGTGTTCAATGAAGACCTGCTGACAAGGTGTAGGGAACTACATTCCAAAGGACAACATATAGAACTAGCACCTCCACTCACAATTATTAATAAAGAAGAAGAATATGAAGTTGAAGAAGTGTTATGATTCAATGCTCAAAGGGTTAAGCAAAGAACTAACTCTTGTATTGAGTGACATAAGAGAACTCGATAGAGTTCCAAGTACAGAGTAGTCTACCTTATATACTAATCCCCATGATCCATGCTAACTACTGTGCACCCTACCCTAAATGACCATAAGTAATACATGAGGCCAACATGTGGTGTCCATGTTGTATAATATCACTTTGTTCTAGTTCCTTCTACTTCATTCTCCTAAATCCTGTGATCAGTCTCGTGACTACGCCATCAAGTTGTGACTGATGTGACAGCGTGACTGATAACCCCTAACCTGAGTTGTTCTAAGAATAAAAGCAAAAGAAAAGCAAAAGAAAAATAAAAGAGAGAAAATAAAAATGAACAATGTCCACCTTTGACAATCCTGACAAGAAGTCAAGAAGCATCAAAAACAAGAATAGTGAACACAATACCTGGTATATTTAAAGGGTTATAGAAATGAACATGACCAATAGATTGCAGAAACAGGGTTATCTCATGCAAAAGAGGCAATTGAAAATTATTGGTCAAGTATTTTGAGTCAAAACCCATAAAGAGGGGGGGTAAAATCCTAGTTCAACAGTTCACAACAATCATCACTTGATCTTCAAAGCAAATGTCTTACCAAACTACCAACAACTACATTACTGCATCAACTTCTCCTAACCCATACATCACCAGAAAGCTGAACAATATAGACAAGGCTAAACTATTGAAGAAAAAATGCAATGACTGGAGTAAACTATACCATAAAATGTTAAAAGATTTGGAGGTGATGATAGATGTACAGAAGCAAATACAACAGTCATAGAAATGAAGGGGACAATTCTAAAGGCAAGTATTAATAACTAAGTTACAAATGCAACAAATATCCTAGGAATATCAGAAGATTTACAATATCTAGTTCAAAGTAATATAGAAGATTGGGCATATCAAGTTTAATGCATGCTAGCTGACAAATTGGACAATTATAAAGGATAAGGAAACTATTATGTGGATAATAATATTCAAGAAATACAGAAGTTATATAAAGACAAATAACAAAAGAAAGAGGATGGAAAAGTAGAAGAAGAAGAAGTCATACTAATCAAACCATATAAGGTATTGGCAACCACATCCAGAACTACATTATCTAAGACAACCAAATCGAGTTTCATATATGATGAAATCAAGAACTTAGAATAATACATGAAGTTTATACATTCTCTGACACAAACAAGATTATTCAAGCTACTTCTGTACTATCAATCATTTTGCTCTAAAGAAGAACAAGATTCCAAATTCTGGAGAGAAATAGTAGTGGCCTTTATCAAAGAAAAGCATAATATAGAGACCTTATGAAATAGATTTCCTATATTTATATATCAAAGAGGTCCTCCATACAAACCATACTTCATTGCTGTTGACAATCAAGAACAAGCAATTATTAGTCCTACAAAGAAAATTGTGGCAACTCATGTGGTTGGAGAACTCAAAGTATTAATCTAATTTATATAGACATAAAAGCTGAAAAGGAGGTATTTATCAAGATCAAAGAAGGTAGACTTGATTTCTTTTCTTTTCTTTTCAATTTATTTTTCTATTTTCTATTTTTAGAACAACTAGGATTAGGATTGATTGGTCACATCGTCACATCAATCATCTGATAGCATAGTCACAAGACAGATCACGAGACTTGGGAGAATTTAGTAGAAGATTCAAGAATAGATGATGTCATATAACATGGATACCACATGTTGGCCTCATGAACTATACATGGTTGTTTAGGGTATGGTGCATAGTACTTAGCATGGACTATCTGTAGGACTATATAAGGTAGACTAGTTTGTAGAAAAGTTCTCTATCGAGTTCTCTTGTATTACTCAATACAAGAGTTGTTCTTTTGTTCAACCCTAAAGACTTTAGATCATAACAGTATTGTTATGATTAATATCTCATGTCTTCAGCATGGACTAGGATACAGAGTGATGACAATATAATCAGCTGTACCAAAGTAATCTTATACTTTACCATTTGCAATTTATCCCTTACTGTTGTAGTAACCACTCATCACTCAAGGACAAATGATCTCACAACTAGCAAAGCTCTCCAATGGGCTATCAAGTAATGAATGGGGGAATTACAAGAGAACTCGACAAGGAGCCCTTGCTGCATTGCTCCTCTATTTATATAACTTACAAGTAGTCCGTGCTACAACAATATCTATCTGACCCTTAAGTCCATGCTGCTACCTCATGTCCATTACTCATCCACCATGCATCTACCTTAAGGCCATCATGCTTCCTACATGTACCCTGACGTCATACTCTTAATCTCTGCTGTATATGTGCACACCATGAGGAACCCATGTCCCTTGACATTATCCCTAACCCTAACTCCTTCTAGACTCTTTCCGATCCTTCTAGATCTTAAGTCCTTCCAGACTGCTCTAGACTACTCTAGCTTCTATCACATGACTTCCAGGTCACGTGCTCTCCATCCGTTGTAGACTAATAATTATAATACTTATATATGTCCGGCTAACCCTAACCCTAGCCAAAGTCTGTCCACATCCTTGCGCTATAACACTTACTTTCTTTCAAGTCTTTGTCTAAGTGCAATCTGAGCTCTAAAAGCTAAGGTCATAACAATTGTAGGGTTAAGGATTGAAAGAAAAACAATCTGAAAAATTATCATAGAGCTGATTTTCTAAGGAAATTTTCTTGTTGAATAGAGTGAATAATAGTAGAAATTTGTTACATTTATTATCCAGATCAATTAAAGGACTTCTTAAACAAAGAACTTGCTTCAGTGTAAGACTGTTGATGGATAAATAATACTTGGCTTGATCATTAGGTCTGTTGGTGTTGATGATGGATTTTATTATATAATTTGATGGGAGCAAAAATTCTCTGAGAAGAAATCTATTATATAATTTCTTTAAGTAAAAATGAATAGGAATTAGACTAGAAATGGTTTCAATATTTGCTGTAGGCAATATGTAGAAAGTACTAGTTATCCATATAACTGCTCTTTATTGCATTTTCCTTAAGACATTAAGCAGGTAATGAAGAGAGGCTTTGTTGTAGTACTATAACTGGAAGCTATATTGTTACAACTTAAAGACTTTAGAGTTGGTCAATAAGCAGAATCTTGTATAGGATTATATAAGAGAACTCAATAGAGAACTCTGAACAGGATTGTCTACCTTATATACTGAAATCTCATGGTCTATGGGCCTACTCTAAATGACCATGTGTTTGTCTTAAGGTTAACATATGTTACCTATGTGGTATGATATTATTTCTCCAGAATCTTCTACATCCTTTCTTTTTTCCATCTTGTGACTTGTGACAGTTACCATGATTTTGTCACATGACAAATGACCCATGTGACTGTCACTTCACACCAAACCCCATTCTTAGTATCCAGAGTAGAAACTAAAAGAGAAAAAATAAAAAATAAAATAGAAAGAGAATTTAAAAGAAACTTGAGTCCAAACTTTGTAAGTCTGACCTATATAGTGCTATAGGAAGAGCACAACACCTATATAATCATCTCTTCTGGAGAGAAATAAGGCCTCTTGATGAATTTCCTAGCATTTTCATGTATTTGATAGTCAAAATGGTATCATAAAATAAACTACTCACTTATTTGTAATATCTGAATCTTGGGTGCACTCTCAGAGGTTTAGGAGTGATTCAGAAGTTCAATAATGATGACAATGA
>Ga0157363_1007617_pt1:5000-10254 | contig 10254 bp, 5 predicted proteins | sample AttsexASBM1_FD_111477 | JGI IMG/M metagenome (GOLD analysis project Ga0157363, IMG submission 111477) | Fungus gardens microbial communities from leaf cutter ant in Ribeirão Preto, State of São Paulo, Brazil - Atta sexdens ASBM1 | ecosystem: Host-associated > Fungi > Mycelium >...
ATCTGGAAGGACTCTTCAGTTTTGAGTCAGGCAGACGCTGCTCTACAGGTCCTGGTATATATGCCTTTAAGTGTCGGAGAGCTGAAGAACTGTTTAATCTTGTACAGACAAAAATTCAGGTTTATATCAGTATATACTATTCCTAATATTAACATTTAAATATATGATGTGACGATATTTAAAGAAAATACTTTCTTATTAACAGGTACGCAATAACAGTGGAGATGATACACTGTCCAGGGATCTTCCAATCCCGTCGCATTCTGCGTCAGTAGCAAGTGTAGCAGTACAAAATGTGGAACCTAATTATTTAGATCCAATATCATCTAGAAGTCACAATCGTATAAATTCTAGATTTCCTCATAGCCAACAGAACGGTATTAGAAGATTAAACAGCGTTGGAAGTAGTAGTGGCCCAGTATCGCCCCAAGGAACTTTGGGATCACCATCATCACCCTCTATGCTGCCACCACCGCCACCAATTTCTCAACCTCATCCGTCCTCTCTTTATGTCAATGAGGAAGTTTTGTCGTCCCTTCCCATTGAAATGGAGCGCAACAATAATAAAAGCCTTGGAAGGGCAGTACAAAGGTAGCATTGATTTATTCATGTAATCAATAGTATAAAATACATAGGATCTGATACCACGAGTTTCTCTCATGTATTATTACGAGTATTATTACAGATCACCACAAATTGCTTCTATGGTCAGTAATCCGATATCCATCAGTCATAGACCTGTGGAAACGGAATTATTACCCATTCAGTGTAATACAGAAATATCCAGTTGTGACGCAACGTCACCATTATCACCGACTATGGTACCCTACATGAACATCTGTAGCGAATCCAACCCAATTTCGCCAACGCACAGTACTTGCGAGACGAATCAGTTCAAAGAAGAGAATAACGACACAGAGGGATTTGGACATTCATATATGAATATAAATCCTGAACAAGATCATACAGAGAACATTGCCATTAGAGTGCGTCCGCCTCCATTGCCCGTCTTACAATCGGACATGGAAGAAGGCTCTAGGCATTGCTATGCTAATCTAGAGGCAAGCGAAATCGAAAGTCTGAGGAAAAGATTCTCTGGCACTTCAGTAGCTGAGAGATCGCCCTTGGCACCCTCCACGCCGACGGGATGTCCGATCAGGGAAGTAAATTATGCAGTTTTAGATCTGGATAAGAAAGACACACCTGCTGGCGCATCTGACATTGTGATAAACATTGCTCCCTCTCCCCCCGAATCTCCAAACAAGTCGCAAAAAGGCTATGCTACGATAGACTTCAACAAAACAGCTGCGCTCTCGCACTCTGTTAATCCTAATCTCGTAAATGATAACGAAGGCTGCAGAAAAACTCGTCATAATTCGACGATAAACGACCTGGTAACTCCGTGTAGGCATAATTCAGTAAGTGAATAAATAAATGAGTAGTTTTATTTTATATAGATTATATCGTATAACGATGTTTGTGTAACGACTGTTTATCGTGTTCTTTGCTGTAAAAAAAAAAGACAAAAAAGTTGGGAATGATCGATTTAGTTTTATCATAAGCTTCTGGAACTTATTCATAATTCGTTTGTTTACGCGTTAAACATTCAAGATTTCTTAATACATTGGAAACTACGTAGTAGTTATGTACCATGAGATATTCTGATATATGAATTTGTACACATTTTCAGTGCATTTTATCAGAGCAACAGTATTCATACATATAGTTTTTTTTCCAAGTCGGAATAAGACAGCATAGAAAAAATGTTTTTATATAAGAAACATATATATATATATATATATATATATATATATATATATATATATATAAAAGTTCTTAATACTTTCATGCAGACAGATTTTTACATTTAGCATTTTACAAAGTAACATGGAGGAAGCTATAAAGTGTCCTAATCTTTTTCTCTCTGTAAATATATATCATAGAAATTAATGTGGCTCAAGAGTGATCACACAAATATATAAAGTATGATATAATGTATAAAAGTATGATATAAATTATCGATGATAGTAATCACTTAAAATAAGATTGTGGATGGCTTATTCATTTAATTGATATATTAATATATAATATGACATGAATAATTAATGCTGATAATAATAATAATAATAATAATAATAATAATAATAATATTAAAGATAGTGTTAAAATAGTTGATGCTGAATTTATCCAGCTCTAAAGATCACGCGCGCGCGCGCCCACACACACACACACACACACACACACACACACACACACACACACACACACACACATTTTGTGTACGTGTGAGAGAGAGAAAGCGTGTATATTCATACATACAATATTTATTTATTAAATTTTGTCGATATATGTTAAATATATTATTAATTCAAATTGAAGATAACTTTTTCTTACAATAATACTTAAGCCAGTAATGAAATTACAATACATCCAAGATGTAAATAATTATAAATTTTTTTACGGATAAGTTCATGCATATTAAGTTGTATATTTATAGTCGTTAAAAAATTGGATTTATATCAAATATTTATGTTATTAGCAATCTAATAAAAACGTAAATATAATTGAATTAAGTAATTAGATAAATTTATCAATTATTAAATATTTTCTGATACACACATGCATAAATACAATTGCATTGGTATGCAAAATATGTTGACAGATATGTAGAAAAAATATTGCAAATATATTAAATTACATTGTTTGCTATGTAATTTACATTTCAGTTTCGTTAACAAAAGCTCAATTTGACTTGCTATTTGTGATAATGATAATGATATGATGAATAGATTGTAATTTGGCACAGATTGTAAAGCCATATAAATAACAAATTGTTAGATAGAAGTCGAATTTTTTTATAAAATGGCTGGAATATTTGTATCATATATTTCTTTAGAGATGTTACATTTTAAATTGCGACTTGTATATTTTTTTTTAGGAGTTCCTTAAGTATAAAGCTGATTATATTTGTCGTACGACAAATTTTTCAAGCATGTTAATTGGCTGTAAAACAAAAAGATCCGAGAATTTCTTTGTTTTGTGGCCAATCGACAGGCTCGATAAATTTGTACGACAAAAAACGGATGAATGTAATATTAATCTAAAGGATTGTTTAAGATAAGAATAACAGATTATTTGTAGGATAACCGAAAATGCCAAATGTTACACAGACTTATTATTATATAATTAATGTTATGTAAATATATGCCTGTTTTTTCTTTTGCTATTTTCTGTTTGCATTACATGAAAAAATGGCTATTGATATGTATACTTACAGACATGTATTCTTACAGCATTTCTAAATTTTTTATTATCATAGTCTTCGATTATTTGAAAATCATTTAATAGGAAAGGGCCTTCTCGAAAAGAAAAACAGAAAATCTTGATATTGGAAAAGAAGTATAATTCAATTTAAACATTAAAAAATGGCAATTTTAATAACAGATTTAGTATTGATAAACGTAGAATGAAAGCAGTATAGTTAAAGATTTTAAAGTGATATATATTAAAATGAAAATGTTGGAAAATATTCATTATCTATGATATATTAACGTATTCACTGCCATGTATGTATAAATATTTAGCAAGATAAACCAAATGTTACATTTTGAAGTTGCAGTCCTTATGTTATAAATAGTTAATCGATTAGAAAAAAAAATATACCAAATAATTAAAATTTATGTGATAATCACCACGATGTGTAATTTAAATAATTTGATGGCATTAGTTTGAATGTCCCATTTATTATTTATTTTATTAATATCATTTTTTATTATAAAGATTTTCAATATTAATACTTTTTTTTAAGAAACGCATGAACATTTTCGAAAAACTGAATTAATTGATAATATAATAATATTTAATAGATTTAAATAATTCATAAACAAATGTGATAAAAAAAAATGATTTCTTTTCTCATTGTATAGTTTTAAATATCTTTTAATGCAACAAATAAAAGCTATTTCAGATAATAATCTATATCATTTTTCCGCGATAAATTTATGAATAAGAATATTTTCTGCGCTCTAAAGAAATATTGTACAATCATAAAAAGAGATATTAGAACTTGGTAGTGAATAAGTTAATATGAAATTTTCCTGACTAATATTTAATAATTTTTTTATATGAAAAAATAGATAAATTTTTCTTAAATAAAGAAATCGTAACGCATTGTTAACAATAACAATGTCTTGGTTATAATATAAAAAATTGATTTAATTTCTCGAATTTCTCTCTCTCTCTCTCTCTCTCATATGTATTATATATATTAAAATAATATTTAATTATTTTATAAATATTTAATTATTTCATTTTTTATATTTCATTTTTTAAATAGAAAAGAAATCAGGCCTACAGGCTTTTATTAGAAAATATTAGAGAAATGAGCAAAAATTTTCTTATTCTAATAAGAAGGAATAATAAAGGATTTCAATTTATTTGTAACAAATATAATACTCATATTATTTATAGAAATAATTATTATTCGTATAAAAAAGAATGACTTTATTTAAATAACCTTATCTAGATAAAAACGATCAAGTAAATTAGATTATTATTTGAATATTATTATTTGAATAGCGAATTGAACAAAAATTATTTAATATGATGCTCAGCTCTGATATATTGGATAATTGCATTATGTATGCATATTATATGTGGAAGATTCTATATAATATCTATCCGCTTTATAGTTAAAAAAAACCAATATAAAAAATATACACTGAATAACCATGTGCAATGCTTGGCATAGATAAAAACTTTTATATTCTATGTATCATTACATAGAATCGAATCGAATGCAAAAGTTTTTACTAAAAGAAATCTTGTTTTCTGAATTGATAAAAATTTATTATTAATCTTATTCGTGATCGCGTATCTTTAGCTTGTTTTATAAATATGTATTGTCATTAATCTATAATTTTAACAGAATTATCAGCGTTTAGTATGTTAAATTAAATACCGTAAATGCGTATGCGTACATTTAAGAATATATATTTATTCAAAGAATATATTTTTAAGATTAAACCGTTAAAAATATTTTAATTAGATTAGGGGTAAAATGTATAATCGAGCTTTTTGTTATAATATTTCTATAGCCACACACACACGATTTTGATAATGTAATCCATAATTTTTTCTTGTGCCAGAATTCTTTCATTATAATTGGGAGAGAGGTAATTTAATAAGATTAAGATTTTTTTTTAATTTAGATATTAAAGACTGTAATGAAAGAGAGAGTACGTGCGCGCGCGCG
>Ga0157363_1007618_pt1 | contig 10254 bp, 1 predicted proteins | sample AttsexASBM1_FD_111477 | JGI IMG/M metagenome (GOLD analysis project Ga0157363, IMG submission 111477) | Fungus gardens microbial communities from leaf cutter ant in Ribeirão Preto, State of São Paulo, Brazil - Atta sexdens ASBM1 | ecosystem: Host-associated > Fungi > Mycelium > Unclassified ...
ACACACCTAAATTCAGCGTACATTATTATTCACTGTGCAAGCAGTGCTATGTAATTCAGGAAGTAGTTGTAAATCTTGAAGGCGTGCCATTTTATAGAATCTCATTACGCCTAACTTTTCCGCGAGGTTTTAGTTTAGGACTTATTCTAACATTCGGCAAATTTACTGTTTCCCGTAAAACGATATAATACATTTACACCAACTATTTTGAAAATCACGTTCTTCTCCCAATTGCAATTTCCTTTGATAAACTTAGAATTACGATTATTATGAAATTATCTAAAAGAATATATTAAGGTTGTAAAACTTCTGGTCATTAATTAAAATCTTAAATTTATAAAATTATAATTAATAAGAATTATCAATAAAAATTATGTTTTAGACATTTCATTAAGTAACTATTTAACGCATAAAAAATTATACCTCTTTCTTTCATTTCGAATCATCCTTTCTTTTTAAATATATATATATGTACTCTTTTCTTGTAATTCAGATAGATAATTCTAGTAGTGATATACTTATGACCTAGTAATATACAATTGCCTCAATATTTTAATTACTGTTATCATTAAATGTAGACTTATTAAAAAGAGTATTCATTTCAGTGGACAATGTTTTCATCCCGCTATCATAATTATGATAACCCTCAATTCATTCTGCATAAACTGCAAGTATTCGATACATCGCATGAAGGAATCATGCCATCACCAGCGACATGCATAGTGACAGATTGCACTTAACGATTGCGTGCGCGACACCGCGCGGCAAAATGCGAGTATAGCACGACAGACTGCGTTTATGCGCCACGAACTACGACCGAGGGCTAATGAAAGATGAAATCTCTGGCGCAGACATTTTTTTCGACCTGCCGCACATTTCAAACAAGCCTGATTTCTACGCATTATTGTAACAGCTCCCTGTTTATTCAGAGAAATAAATGTAAACGCGTGCGATGTAAAAACATGTGTAAAGCGAAATTATACGTGTAAAATAATATCATTGTATCAGTAATAAATTAATAAGCAATGTCAACGAAGTAAAAAATATCGCTCCTTTAATTAAAAAATGATATAATTAAAAAAAATGTAATTTTGAAGTTATTACCAGAAAGAGTTAAGTCAACATTATTCTGTCAATTTTTTTCTCATTTTTATTAAAAAAATACATATAATGTATCCTTAACTCCGAGAGTGGTCGCGTACCAGTCATTTTGTTGCACTCTTCTGTTTATATCTTTCAATTTCAGCACTATTATATTTTTACCTTTATGTAAATGTTTGTTAATATTTTTTCGTATAGTATGCGAAAATAGATGACATAAACACGCTTATATCTACAGAAAATTTGATATGTTTGTAACAATCGGTTTAAAAGACCATAGCGCGTGCACTTACGTTAATCTTCTTTTGCTTCTTTTATTGGCTCTCGTAGCCAGTCGCGATTTGGCCATAAACTAGTTGGAAAATACAGGTAATAAATCAAAAAAAGGAAATAATTACAAAAAGTTCGGCAGCTTGACAAAAATTAGGGATAATGCAACATCCAAGCCGAGAACATCTGTCCCGGTACGCAATAGTACGTATAAACTCACTTACGTAAGTGTAATTAGTGTTTGTAGTTTCATTTTCTTATTAATTATTACTTAGTAATTATATCATCATATAATCATTTAATCATATATATGTATTCTAGTTATAATATATGTGCGAAAATATATTTCGGTCAAAATGACCAGGACGCGCATATTAACGTTAATTTCGAGACGCGCCTACTTCCGGATTATTGCTTCTTAATTTAATCATTCACTCTTATATCCATTTGTGTCATGATTAATTGTATAAGCGATATAAGTGAAAACGCTCGTGATTTCGTGTATTTGATTTGAAGATGAGATTTTACTAAGGATAAGTATTGACTTTGATCAACGAGTCTAGACTCGGTAGGTCTCAGTCAACGTCCCTCGAGTGACGCTCTGTTCTTTCATTTGACCGACCCTCTTCTTTATCTTCCACCGCCTTTTCGCGGTGAAAACAATAGGTACGCTTACGTCGAAAACTCGCGCGACTTGCGGTACGTATTTTATGTCTGAATTATTTCGCACAAAAGCGTTTCGTAAAAGAAAGAGAGGGTGGACACCGTTACTCCAACCTCGGATTTTGCGGGTCGCTTAACCGTAGCGGAGGAAGTTCTTCTCGTGAAAAAATGTGGCGCTGTATTTTTCGATGAACGAGTCGCGGATGTTTAAGCAATGGTATGCATACCCATCGAGAAACAAAATTAAACGCGCCGGGCGTAAAACGCAAAGTTGAAATGCGAATCGTCCCTCTTATATCGTTTTCTTTAACGCGTTCATAACTAGATTTAATCGGGTTTAATCATTATTACACGAAAAAAAACACAGTTTTCTCTGTTTTTTTTTACAAAAAATTATTAAGCTTCTTCATGAGCACCTTTTAGCTTTTCCAGGTCGTTGAATTGAGCAAGGAAACGCTATTTCTTGGGCATCTCATTCCTATGATATCATTCCCTTGAATATCTCTTTTGGGGAGGAGGAGAGGGAAGGATATCAAGACATAGTTTACTGAGTTTATCGATGCTGAACATGAATATTTTGTTCACAACAGAATTGTGATGTTATTCTTTATCATGGCTTTATTATATGCTGCAGTGCACTTAAAAGGAAAAGTGCACTGAAATGGAATACCAACTTGATTCCTCATGCTCACGTGGAAGTTTGATAATTTTTTGTAAGTTATTCTTTTAATTACTCTTTACAAAAACATATCTCGGATACTGTTAAATCTATATATAGTGTCAAATTTATCCATTGTTTTAGTATAAAATAACAATATAATGAGGAGCAATGATGATTCAAATTAGATTAAATTTGATATTAGATATTATAAATTTAACAGTGAAATATATATGTATATTTGTTTTCGCATTTCGCATCATTTTAAAATATAATCCATTGTGTATATTTAATAATGCCTTTGGTAATATCAAATTTCAAAGGTACAATTGATTCTTTGGTTGTGAATCTTGTTAGATAAATTTTGATCTATAAAAAATAAGTAGTAAGAAATACAATATAATTTTTATAAAAATTTAAAAATTAGTTATTAAAACTTTTTCAAATAAGAATGTTTTTAGATTTTTATACAGGTCGGAACAATATAAAAATCTGCACTGAAGTTTCAAAAACCTAGTTTGCGAAAGATGAAAATTTCACATTAATGGCAAAGAATTAGTACAGCTGTATTAATTTTAAAAAAATCATTATTATTTAACTATGTTAAAAGTATAACGTTCTTAAAAACGATTAAAAGACAGTATTTCATTTCAAGAAGAGAGAAATCGGTTGTAACTAGGATTAAATGGATTAATTTCTAGAAGATTGAAAAAACTCACCACGATTTATCGCGATAATATTTCACGACGTTTGTCTACTTTATTCCATAGATGGTGTATATGTTAGCAACACGAGTAAAATTATAATGTATTACGTCGCTCGATCCTGTGACATCGCGCGACAGGTATAAATCGAACGTATACTTTATGTCGTGGAAGAGATCCGATGGATTTCTTCTTTTACATGAGCCAAGTTACTCGCTGTTACTCCATTTCCTTCGTTCGGATTAAAAGTCGATGTGTTACAATCTGGTGAGGAATGTGAAACTCGTAAAGTCCAACACGAATACGCGAATAATACGTGTTCTGCGTGCTAGATATCAGATCGAATATAGTAAATAAGATCACGTAAATTCGAATTCCCGGAATTTTCGAGAATTCCAATAATAGCACCTTTTTAACGATTTGGATTTTCTCGACCGTACTCGTGAATTATTTGCTACGATCAGAATTTTCTTGAGAATAATATAACGTAAGGTGAACGACCGAAAGGATCACTTCAGTAAAATATTGCTTAAATGATAATATGTCGCATTCGTGACATGTGTTTAAACTTTGAGCGAACATAATTCTATTTTAACTTTGAATATTTGATATTGGATACCGCACATCTTCAAATCAATTCTTTCTCGTCTAATTCATATTATCATAAATATTAACATGATAGTTACAAGTTTCTTTGCACATAGCTACATACTTTTCATAACTTCTATAATATATGAATTTTTAAAGTTAGTGTATTTGCAAAGCCAAACAAATATTGGACTGTTCTAGTTAACAAATTTTATATTATCACAGTAATATATATCTCACAATTTTCTAACAATTTTTATAGATATTTTTGTAGATAAATTTTTAATAAAATAATTATCTAAGTTTGTCTTATGCCTGTTTTAAATATAATTTAGTAGAGGGTCTCTTTATTTTAATTTTTTGAACTTTTTTGTATCATAATACAAGTAAATAAATTCATAAATTCTTGTCATTATTCTCATTCCCAGTACATACTATTTTAGGAAACATAGCTATCGATAATGGATGTTTAGTGCAACGGTCAATTTCACAATGTTGAGGAATGTTGATGGTATTAGTATAACTGTGAAACGATAAAGTCAGCAACTATTTGTACTGTGTACAATAGAATTGATGTAAAAGAGGCAGAGCGCAAGCTATTCCGAGCTTGGCAAATTAAAAGAGCAATTTAACAATTTTTTTAGCAACTATGTATAAAATAAAACGAACACTAAAGAAGTTATATCGAAATTTATTAAAATACTTGAAAATGCTGTAACTTTTTGTTATAAATAACTTTTTCATTTATCAAAAACTTTTAAGCGTTTCTAAATAAAAATTTCCAATGTTTGCTATATTCTATTATTTTATCTACAATATTTGTTTAAAATATATCACATAATATTATATAACACTTGACTTATATTTTTTATTTAATAAAAAATTTTTATAAATTTATAATTAAGTAAAAAAATACAAATATGAGCTAAATAGCAATTGAGTCATTTAGATTCTTCAGAAAAAGAAAATAATAACAAATAAAACATCGAAAATCGAACAGAGTTGAGATTTAAATAGACCAAAATGATCTAAATTCTCAAAGCAAAAAGATTGTTAATTATGAATTAATATAGTCAGATAATTATTGAACAACCTCTTGAAATTGAATATATCAAAACGATTTTTCTTTTACTTTACAGCGACTTGGGATAAAAAAGAAAATATATATATATCGATCATTATATGTTGTAATCACATCACGAAGAATGGTCAAATAAAAAAAAAATATCACGCTATCTTTTCCTTTCTTAGAAAAATTTTATATTTATATTTTCACAAATTAATAATCACGATATTATAAATTATTTATCAGTGATTATTTTATACAAAAAATGATGTTATTTAATATCATAAGAATAATCTATCTTGAAAATCCGGTTAACGCAAGCGATCCTTCTCCCTCCTTTTCTCATTTGAGAGTGAGAAATAATTCGATCGACTTGAAGTGAATTCGTAGAAATCTCTGGAACGTGGAAGTGACCGGTTGTACTTCACTCGGAAGTTGGTACAGCCGCCATTATTTATTCGTCGTTTAATAAGCAATCTAAATTCCGTCCATCCTTACACTCCGTGAACCGCAGTGAATCTACCACGGCTACACCATCTCCCTCTTCCAGGCAATCCTCTGCACTCTCATCCCCTCTGTTGCTAACGGAGGTCAAATCTCTCGAAATCGATCTCCTTTATTCGTTTTCCCCCACCCATAACATCTGATTCGTTTGCTTTAATTCGACGGCGAGATTCGATAATTCGCTGAGTTATATCAAGAGAATTCGCGGTGTGGCGGCGTCCAAATTATAGATAAGGTTCAGTGACCAGACAGATTCGGGAAATACAATTCCACGTCAGTTCTATATCGGTCGTTCACTGTGACGTATATGGGACGAGTCAGACTGTTGAGAAATTGATATATGTCGCCATGATCGTTTTATCATAATTGACAGCGAAGAACATATCTATTATTTAAATTCGACGAATATTAAGCATTAAGAACATATTTCATATATATATATATATATATATATATACAGGGTGTTTCAGACTTAACACACCACCTATTAATAGCAGATTCCTGAGAGAAGTCATTTTTATTTATAAAAAAGGAGAAAATATAAATAAGATTACAACTTTTTTTTTATTCTTATTCTATTATAGTAGAGTGATACATCAAAAGATTTTGAATCTCCATAATGACAAGCTAGACAAAAAACTTTCCTGTTATATGTACATATTGTTAAAAATTTTTGGATTAAATAATTACAAATTACACAATTGTATAAAAATTCTGAACATTACGTGTTAATTTGACTGTTTTATGTTTAAAAGTAATATTAAAATTTAATAATATTAAAAACTAATATTAAAATACTATCGAATTATATATTTTTATGTATCATATCATTTGTTCGAATTAAGATAAGCTCCGTTTTCTTAAGGATTAAACTGTTTGTACTACGGATTTATGCTCTATATCTCAGTAATATAAGAGAAATATGAGATCTCTCCAGTTAAGCAGAAGCTAAGTATAACAACTTACATGATGAATTTTACTTTTAAATTCAACACTATGAATCTACAAATTAAATGACTATTCATTATTTGCTTATTTGCTAAAAAGATAATTAAGTAAAATAAACAAAAATTAAATCAAATCATCATATTGAAATTGTTATTGAAACATTAGCATTTATTATTAGTGGCAATTGTGACAATGTAATCTAATTGTAAGTCAAAATTCAAATCCTAAATATATTCTGTATTTTAATTATTGATTCATTTGCTTGAATCGAAATGGAGGGAACGATACATCAATAACGTGCGAAATGATAATAATGATGTCTCAATAAGAAACTATCAATAAAAACTATTAATAGAAATTTAATATACATATATTGAAGAATATATACTTCATGAAAATGACTCCTTTTACGGAATCATAGTCAATACTTTTTGAAACGAAATATCAAAAGTCTCAGAATCTCGAGTCTGACTAGGCATTGTCGATTAATGATGCGAGTGTACTATACAAGTACTTGCAGATACGGCCGCGCAAAAATTCTGAAAGAAACGCACGAAGCGCGAATAACGAGTTATGGCGCGCACCCTCGGTTATAAACATCGTTAGTATGCATTCCATTATTACCATTCGTTCTAATACACGAAGGCCGCGTGCCTAGCCAGACGCCTCTCTGGGGTATCATTCCCGATTATTACCCCGAAAGGGTTGCCTGCCACCCGAAACAGCACCTGAGGGTACACTACCTTCATCCCTATCCGAGATGGTTTGACCTCGAGCACGCCACTTTGGGCGCGTAACACTCTTCTCCTCGATCCTTTATGATTACTTACTATGACTTCCAATCTTCAGCAACAAAGTCATACATTTCGTCACAGTGGAAATTGTTACATGTATGTAGGCATAATGAGAAACGTTGGACTGCCTTTAAACACAAGTAGACCAGTAGAACGCAAATAATGCTAATGCTAATGCTTTTTATGGATCACGATTTTTGCCCGAGTGCAGATCTTTTTGTATGAATTTTTCATCTTAATCTCGTTGAAATAGAACAAAGTCTTAAGTGTGCACATTATATGGTATCTTTTAATGTAGATGTATGCAAATTATGAATAATATACTCAATTTTTTATATCCGCGATGTAATTCGCTACTTGAGAAAATACTTGATATAGTAAAACTCTCTAGACTTAGAAAGTTTATTATACTGCAGATGAACTTGCTTGCGTCTTCCAAATAAAATAAATTTTTCAATTTGTTATGGTATGTACTATCTAATTGTTAATATTTTAGTTTTTTCGAACAGTATTGAAAAAGCAGAGTAAGAACGGATGTAGCAAAAATGCAAGATATAAAATTCGATCGATGGACGAATGCGGGTCTACACAAAATTGAGCTTTAATTTACAGTCAATCTGTGGACGATCGCGACGTATTTCAATTTTCTCGCCAATGCGTTTCCACGCCATGCCACGAACACCTTCATCTGGCCTCTCTTCTTCTAATGCATTTTATAGCAGCCTCGAACGGTTTCGCTTCTCGGTACATTTCATCTATGCATGAATATCAGAGGGCCACTAGAAAGAGGAAAACAGAGAAAGAGAAAGACGGGGGGGAGAGAGAGAGAGAGAGAGGGGGAGAGAGAGAGGAAGAGAGAGAGAGGGAGAGAGAAAGAGAGAGAACATGTAGAGATTGGGTGCTCTCCACCCTCTTTCACTACGCCGTTCTGGCAATCCAGAGCACGTTGATTCAAAAGCACAATTAAGCCGTGCACATTAAATATTTATGGGTCCGAGTCTCATAATATGTCGGCAAGAGTTCATTGTCAAGTTGCTACTTTGTGCGAATGTCCAACAATTATGCGGACATGCATGTGAAGAATGCCGAAAATTACACACTTTTTCGGTGATACTGCAATAGGATATCCATTTTTATCGTTTTTTCATCAGAGATTCTTTCTCTCATTTTTTTCTTTCTTTTTTAATCATTGTCGATATAAAGCATCGCACAATAAGAATACAAGATTTACATCCGGAGATGAACAAAAATATGACCATTTTTCGTAATACGAAATTTACATTTATGGCAGAGCACAATTACATATAATAGATAATCGCGGCATGATAGATATTTAAGTGAAAAGACTAAACAGAGAAATAGTTAATAATACAAAGCAGAAAAAACTCAGACTATAATAAATCAGCGAATCGACCTAGGGAGTACAAAAGACCCAGCATACGTAAAATAATAAAATGAAAATGCAAACGGAAGTTATAAGGCCAAGGAATAAATATTAATTCAATCAAAAATATCAATTTAATACTGATGCATTTTAATTTCAAAAATAGAGTAGAACGTGTGTGTTTAGATTGCACAAAGTTTTCATGAGCTATGGATGTTACTATTAAGTTACTATTATAAACTACACAAATTATTACGTCAAAAACGAAAGAATATACAAACACTATAATTTAACATTAAAATGAAAATATTTCACAAAAGTATAATAGATATTTAAAAAGCTCTTTCTCGAAATTTATTTATGTTTTCCGATTTATACACGAAATAAAAATTTGTTAAAATTAAAAACAAAGGGAACAAAATTATAAAATAATTAATTAGCAATACAATTGTAGATTCTTCGTGCTTATTGTAACAAATTGTGACCTAAAATATCTTTGACGTTCGGAATATGCTAATTATAGAATTATATTTTTATATATATTAGTATAGTTATTTTTACTTTTTAAATATATAATTCTTCTGGAATGCAATTAATTCAAATACATCATGCGTTTTAGACACATTACAATTTCGCTCATTTTCATTAAGCATAAAGTCTCCCGAAAAAGAATTCCGGCAGCACGTTTGCCACGATAACGAGACATCTGATGGACACGGCTATTCTCGAGAGGAAACGGCTTCGTGGTAGACAGCGGAGAGGGTTGATGGAATTGAACAATGGGTCAAAAACTTTTTTCCAGATCTCTTTTTCATTTGTCAATTTGGCGACCCCAACTATTTACATTTTAATACCTTCAATTGTCGCTATACCCTCTTGGTTGAATCTTCTAATTAACTGATCTTAAGCGTCTTTAGCAAATAATGGCTTAAGAAATCACTTTGTCATCCTTCTCATTTAATGCTACCAATAATTAAACTTTTTGTCTCTCAAAAGTTTAATTATGTGTGATACTTATTATAATTCTTTATCTATACATTCGATCACGAAGTAATAACTCATTTAATTTAGATTCAAATAAATGTTGCTAGAAAATATATATTTAATAAAATATATACTTAAAGAAAAAATGAAACAGTCGCACTTAGCAAAAGTAATAGCGGAAAATGTCCACAGTTAATTCAAATTATAGTCAGCACATTCTTACGAGGTTCCATCCGGCCAGCTTCGTCATCCCCAAGTAATTATATACTTAACTTTTTCGCCCTTCGGGACAGAAGGTTATCTCGAATAGTGCACCCCCGAGACATCACTCATTCTTAAAGAAGGGGATGTGGCAGTGACTGGTAGCCAACAGCACGATTAAGAATTAAACGGCTGAAATATTTTCTGAATTTTAAAAGAAACAGCTCTCTCTAGGAAATCACAAAATTAAATAACTAAACAAAATCATACTTCTTTGTCTTAAGATGAAATATTAAACCACAAATTTATCCTTTTTGTTTACTTACATAGCTAAATGTACGATATACATTCCGAAATATCTTATATACATGCGCGCGCGCGCGCGCGCG
>Ga0157363_1007619_pt1 | contig 10254 bp, 3 predicted proteins | sample AttsexASBM1_FD_111477 | JGI IMG/M metagenome (GOLD analysis project Ga0157363, IMG submission 111477) | Fungus gardens microbial communities from leaf cutter ant in Ribeirão Preto, State of São Paulo, Brazil - Atta sexdens ASBM1 | ecosystem: Host-associated > Fungi > Mycelium > Unclassified ...
CCTACAATATATTCGTAGAAAGATTTTACGATATAAAAAAAAACTAAAAAACAATAAGCAAAAAAATGCACCGGGTATCCTACTTATCGGAAATTAGCGCGTTTTGCTAATGCCAGATTTCAACCAGTAATTTGTCGACAACGGTTCTTTTCAAGCAACGTAAGATAGACATAATAATACTGACGCGAAATAACCTTATTATGCGGCACAATAAATCAGTATTTTAAGCTACAAATCGTATTGTCGATACGAAATCTCGGAATATCTCGGAATTAATGGAAAATTTATTTCTAACGCCATTCTCCGTAAAATTCAGAGTCAATTTTAGTGGAAATGTCAGACGAATGAAAATAAACAATTTTTCGCAAAGCCTTGAAAAATGTAAACAAATGTAGAATGTTATGTATCTTCACATTTGAAATATCTAAATCCTTTTAGTTACACAACTAAATTTTTAATTTTAGACTCAATTAAAATAACAATATAAACAAATGTAGATTGCTTTTCTTATATTTGAAAGAAAATTGAATCAAAATTTCATGAAACTGATTTTTTTTTCAACATATTCTACGCCGAGAAAAAATGTATTCAATTTTCAATTTTGTGATATATATAAATAACTATTTCTCGAATTGAATATTTTTTACTCACTTATAGAATATTTTTTATTTCAATTTACATTTTGTTTTTTTAACTTGTACACACTAAAAAAAATTTCTGGTTGAAAATGAACGAATTAGAATTTTCTGATAAAATTTATTAGAAATTCTAGTTGAGATAAGTGGAATTTTGGTTGATATAATATTTCTGATGAAAAACTACTAGAATTTTTATTTTTACCAGAATAATTATATCAATTAGAATTCTAGTTATCTCAACCAGAATTCTAGTAGATTTAACCAGAAAATTCTGATTTGTCCAATTTCCATCAGAATTGTAATGTGAAACATCTTTCTGTATTTCTATAAATCAATCGCAAAAAGTGGCAGCGAGCACATCTCTTTAAGCTGCGTGCTCGTATTGTGAAAATTATGCCAGTCGCAGATAAGTAAATAAACTACGCTGCAGCATGTATATAGGCAATGAACAGGGAAAAGAGGAGAATATACAGGCAGACGATAAAAAGATACCATACAGACCAGTAACTTGATATAGCCGGCGAAACGAATCGCTCAAACCTGTCTGAAAGAGATTCACCGCTGTTTCCGCCGGTCAGAAACTGTAAAATTTTTTCGCGACATAAACGTTGATTCAAGTTTGTTGGAGTAATCTTATACTTTCTGCTTCTATATTGTTTTTAGAATCGTGTTTCTAAGTCCGTGTAGGGAAAGTAAACGCTTACATAAGGCATGCAGGATGAGAATCGAGAAATTGCTGCAACTAAATTACTCTTTTTGTAACAAGCAGACGAATGAAATAAATATACTCGTCAAAGAAATGATTATTTTCGTTAACATATAATATTAAAAAAATAATGTATATTTGTAAAAATAAATCTTATAAAAAGATGATTAATCTGATGAGAACCGTCTGATTATATACACGGTTCAATATGTTTTCAAAATGAATGACTATCCGAACTTGTAATCTAAGTGTTTTTGAAAACTATTGCATACACTTTTTAATGTTAGTAATGTCTGTGCCTTTGAAGAACTTCAGGTAAATCCTTTCAGGAAAATGGTTGCTTGGAGACAATCTCTTCTGCATCATCATGTGTTGTACAATTGAATTTTCGGCCTTTTTGTATTCATAAAATGTATATTCTTGCACATAGAGATACTATATGTTGATAAAAATAAATTTTTTCTTCAGTATGATACTCCATTTATTTTATTTTATTCTAAAATAATGGATATTTAATTTCAACAATTCTGATTCTGTGAGTACGCTTTATTTAACGTTGACTTAACTTTCATGAAAGTTATTGTTATTGAATTTAACTTTTAAGTAAAATTCAATAACATGTTTCTGTAAGAAAATGTAAGATGCTCGGAAGTCAAGAATACACGTGTGTAAAAATTATAAATTGATTACAGTTTAGAGACAGTTGGAGAAAGGAATTTAAATTGGATAATAGTCATTTAATTTTTTTGCAAACGTAACTTAATTTTTTGTTGTAAACAATCACAATGTTTTTTACATAAAAGTCGTTATTAATTACATATTGATTGCTCTATAAATTATTGTAAATTATTAAGTAGTTGAGATCATTTATGTAAATTTAATATTTTTTTAATGCAAGAAATAAAAAGAATAAACATGGATTTTCTCGATTATAATAAAGAACTAAGTTTCATTTTTTCGCTGGGATATAAAAATCACTTCGACTAACTATTTCTGAGTTACAGAACTGGAAAGAAATACCAAAGAATTATTTATTTCGATTGACAGATATTTTTGATTTATCAAGCCATGAAGAAACAAGGTTCTCACACATGTCGTGTCTTAAGATTTGAAACTCGTCAACAAAAGTATTGAAAGGACAGAAAGTTTCGTTAATTCGGAATTGAATTGAAAATGGGTTTTCTTACACGCAACATGCATTTCGGACAGGCGCACGTGTTTTCCGAGCTGTCCGCTAGGATTTCCAAACAATGTTTGCTTTTCTAAGAAGGCACGAAAATCCTACCAAGTGATTCATTCGAAGTCTCTCTCGGACGACCAAGTCGAATGAGTCGAATCGAATCATTTTGATCAGATTGGTCTGGCAACATCGCCCTCGAGGCCCGACGTTTATTTCTGCGCCCATTCGCGGCGTGTTCAGGCGTGTTTCACACCGGGTGTGGGCGAAGAATCTTTTTGCCGGGTGGCAAGTACGAGTGTCTGTCTCACCCTCTCCTTCACTCGCTCGCTTTCGCTCACCTTTCGAAAAGCGAAGAGATCCTTTTGCAGCTTCTGCCGCTCGGCCGTGGGCTGTTGGCCCTTCCCTCTGATGAACTTGAGCATCTCGATCCGCCGTTGTAACTCAGCTCAGCGTTGTATGCTCTTCTCTCTCTCTCTCTCTCTCTCTCTCTCTCTATCTTATTCTTTCTCTCGTGAGCACCACGCGAGGATATAGCTCGTCGCACGTCACACGCAAGTACCGACACGCACGTTTAACTGCCGGCCGCGCGTAATTAACGCATTCTTGAATGAACGTCGCGCGCGATTACGAATGATTACGAGATAAGAATATCGCGTCGTTATTTATCGCCCGATCCGACGCTATGTCGACTATGTAAGCTGTGTTCGCGATGAACGCGCGCGCCCGCGCGTTCCGATATAACACCGCCCGCGCACGTCAGTGTCCCTTGTCTCTTTCGGTATTATCCACCCGCGTCCAGCAGTTTTCCACCCCGCGCCACCGTCGCTCTATTCGCTCTTTCCTTCTCCCTCGCGCGCTTGCGACACGGCGTGCGACGACGGCCCTCGTCACGCTCGAGAGATCGCGATGTGTCAGCCGACTCGCGTGTATATCACTGCTCGCGAATACACCTTCTTTTCGAGAGACACGCTCGGTCGGGAGTCGGGATCGAGGTCCAGAAGTCCAGATATGACGGGGCGGCGCCCAGGTTTCGCAGAGCGCCGGAGCGAAAACGTGTGATACGCGCAACGGAACGCAGAACCATCGAAACGAAACGAACACGGCACGGCACGGCACACAGGCAACGAAGGCGTGCGCGCGCGATCACTCCACGTCGCTTGCTATCGCGTCTCTCTCTCTTTCTCTCTCTCTCTCTAGTCTCTCGCGCCGCTGCCGTCCGCCGTTGGCCATCGTGTCTCGTCGTGTCGGTGATCGGCCGGCGTCGACTTTCCCACCGAGTTTCCGCCGAGTTCTTTCGGTCGCCAGTGTTGCCAGATAGTTTTCGTCAAGAATAACCGAATGGTGGCGCTTAAGTAGCTCAAAGCAGCCGGTTTTTGAAATTGAAGTAGCCCAAAGTAGCTAATCCAAGTTTTTATATCAATTTGAATGCAAAATGTTTTTAAGAGTTTTTTATACACATTTTTATTCATGCTCATAAATATATATTATATATGTATACATATATATATATATATATATATATATATTTATTTATATATTTACGTTATCGATATATATGTACGTTATTGATTAATGGATTCTGCTAATTCAAGAAGAAACTATTAAATAAGTGTAATAACATAAAATTAAATTGCTATTATTAACTGCATTGCATAAAAAAGTAAGTAAATAAATTTTTTAATCCATTTCTAAATCAACAATAAATAATAAAAAAATCATTGATTAAATATAAAATATATATAATTCACTTTTAAAACCCGTTTTCTTCTCTCATTTTAATACGTTTGATGTATTTCCCATATTTGCCATTTTAAATACACAATAAAACACAATTTTATTGAACCGAAAAGATATCAGTTCGAAAAGATATCAGCGAATTAAAAAAATATGCTAACATGATCTACGTCTGAATCGAGAAAGCTGATAGCCATGTTCCGAAATACACTGCCAGTACTGAAAATCTACAGTATGCGTAACGTTGACTATAAATTTTTAGTACGAGAGTACTAGAAGTGTAATCGGAACACAGCTTATAATGTGTATGTGTACGTGTATATATAAAAATTGGAATAAGCCATTAAAATGATTGGAGCAGCCATTTTTTGGCTCGTGAATCAAGCATGAAGTGAGCATTATTATAGAAAGTTTGTCACTTTTGTAAAAAACTATTGGGGAAAAAAACTTTAAGCTCGCTAATGCCCATTTTCACCAATGTAGATCAACTTTAATCTCCGTTCAACTTAAAAAACTCTTCGTCTTTTTCTAATCTTTAGAACTAGAAAAAGACGAAGAGTAAGTTAAACCAAGATTAAAGTTAATCTACATTGGTAGAAGCGGGTAAGTATAGTTTAAAGTTACAGTATAATCATACTCAGCAGCGACACTGAAGTCGGCCTTTGATGTATCTTTGATGTAAGGAGCTTCGTACAATAAAAGGAATAAGGAACAGAGAACAGAGAATAAAATTTTCAACCTATCAGAAATCATGTGGAATACACATCCAGTAAACGAGAATAGATTGAAATGAATTCAGATTTTCAGAAATATTGATTCATGAATGTTAAAATGAATACTTTTCAATCCTGAATACATTTTTATTCATTTATAGGAATTGCATGGAGCACATCTCTATGCCTTTCAATCTAAAAATAATATTAGCTTTTTCTGTGCACACAAACACAATTGTGAATATTGTTCAATTCAAAATTTTGAATAGGAAATGCAGTTTTTCAATTCAATTGCATCGAATTGAATCCAATTAAATCCAATTAAATCCAAAAAAAAGTATTCGCTATTTAAAATACGCATTCGGATAGAAAAAAATTTCAATCCATTTTTAATCCATTCTCATTTGCTGGGCAATTTCTGATAGGTTTCTTGAAATTTTTCTTTGTTTTCTGTTCCTTTTATTGTGTGGAACCCCTAAGTATTCTTAGGTGATAGGTCACAGGTGATTCGCTGCCATATTGTGAAGTAAGTTATGATAGGATAGGCTCTTAAATTTGAATTTCTATTAAACTTCTATAATACGTCAGCCATATTTCTAAGTGTACAAACCGATACGATGTGCACTAAAAATTGCAGAAAATCACAAAAAAGTTCACTACTGGGTATGATTATACTGTGTCAAAGTATTGGCTGCGTTCAGCGGACTCAACAGTTGAATGAACGTTTTATTAATGTGTACTTTCCAACAAGCAACACAAATAATACGATGTGACACAATGGATTATTCTTGTTGTTTGTCTTTGTTAAACAAAGATGACATGATCACTATGTCGCACTGTGTCGCTTGTTGGAAGGCACGATATATTTTTCCAGATCTAAAATGCTAATTGAATGATCTAAAAGAATACACCAATAAACAACGAGCGTTCACTCAACTGTCGATTCGCTAAGTAACCCAATCAACTATCAGTAGCCAATTACGAAAATTTTGTAGCTGCTTGGATTGCAAAACAGCCCAATCCGCTACAAGTAGCTCAATCTGGCAACATTGCGCGGCAGCGGACGCGCCCGAACGGACAATGACCTGGATCCGGCAGCCATTACCATTATTACCAACGGAGGAAATCGTTGAAACCGCTCGTCTCGACCTTCTCATCGTCGGTAGAACTCTGTTTTGACATAGAGTCTCACTACGGACCATATTTTATGACATCCCGATGATATCGATTTTACAAACGACAAAAACGTGATGTATACATCACTCTGGTAGGTAGACGCGCACTCTTTCTTATTGCGTCACGCTTGCAAATTTTTTGCCTTTGCAAATGCGTCACTCGTGCCTGGACATTGCGACAGACTGCATTACTTTCGCTTTACTGATGTATTCATCATACGTATTCATCAAACATTCATCGAATGTTTGCATAAAAGATTGTCGTACGATTTTTATTCACATATTCAAATTTTTATATGTCTTAATTGAATTGAAATTGTTGAAATCAAATATTGACGATTTTATCGGTTCTCTCCCGATTCTCTCCCGCTATATCTTATTTTTTTTTCAAAGAAATAGCGAAAACTTTCGAAATGATTTTTGTCATAATAATATCGTGGAGCTTCGGAATAAAAAATTTTAATAGCAGCTTCAAATTTTTGAATGAGCAAGAGTAAAAAGTTCTAAACAAAGCGAGCCAATCGGTTGCTCCGATATTCGCGTGGATGTCGCGTGCGAGTGTATTGATGTGAATACATGTAAAACTCATGTCCGTATTAAATCAACTCATTCCGAACATGTAACAGGACGTCACGCATTTAAGTCTCCGCGATTTCCTGCTTGACATTTACTGTGCCCAAACGGATTCTCAATATTACTATCGTGAAAAGAAAGCGGACGATGATAAATTTTATTTTTTTAATATTAATTCGGACTCGCAAAAATTCATAAAATTATAGTGGTATTCATGCTCGAGATTTGGATTTTTTTGGTCAACATTCTAAATTTTGGCATCACCTTAGTCAGAAAGTTAATTCTCATGTTCTTGGGATCGATGATATAATCTATTCCTTTTCGATTTTATGTTTAGTTGTTTTATTATCTTTATTTTTACTTTTTGAATTTACTTTCTGAAAATAGTGAAAACTTCAAACAAAGAACCGAAATAATTGTTAATTGAAGTATTTATATATAACTGCTCCTTGAGCATATTTGCTGTTTTTTCTAATGTTATGAATTTTTATTTTTGTTTTTATAGCTGTGTTACACTGAAGAAATGAAATTATATTAACAGAATTATTTTAATTGATAGTAATCTTGTTAATTCAGTAACTTAATGAAACAAATATTTTTGTTTTAATAAAATTGTATATTTTTTATTAATAAAACAAATTTTAGTTTGTATAAAACAAATTTTATTTGTTTTATTAATAATTGTTGTTGAATCAACAAAATTATATTTAATTAAAGTAATATTGATGATACAATTCTGTTATTTTTTTTCAGTGTATTAAAGAATCTACATTTTTTGTTTTGAAATATGTTTAAAATTTTTAGCAAAAACGAGAAGAAAAATTTCTAGTATAGTCTAGGCGTTTCATTTGCCGCTCTTGAAATCATTTAATCTATGTTTATCAAATGTTAAATAAAGATAAATGATTGCGAGCACCAGATGGAACACAACCTTTGTACAGCAATAAAAAACAAATTTCTTGTTGCAACACGCGTTTGAAACACGCGTTACACAGAGAGGCTTTGGGAAGTTGTAATGATAACACGCGAGAATTATCAAACAAAAATATATTGCATTTTCTCACGCACATCCTATACTTATAATTAATATACAAAGTATAATCTTAAATTTGTAATTTATATAAAAATATCTAGAATTCGTTATTTATAATAATATATATATAATATTGTACCGCCTGCAGCCATATAATAAATTAATTACATATAATACAAAATTATACATATATATATCACGTTGTTTATAAAAAAGAACTGTCATATTTCAAATGACAAAAATTCAGAAAAGCTATGTTAAGCTCAATTCTTGCAAAGAATCTTTTCTAAATATTACGATGTCTGGAATTTTTTGTTTCTTTTGATAGATATGTAAAGATACGCTTCCATAAACTTATATTTAGACCTTTTTCTTGATATGGTTTTATATATTAGGTGTAGTAAAAAGAAATCCATTATTTTTGCATGAAATTGAATGGAAAAATAATGGATTTCTTTTTACTACACCTAATATTTTAGGATTGGCGAATAGAAGTATAGTTGTTAATTATTTTTTCGGGAGACGTATAGCATTTCTTAATTTTGTTAGACAGTCGTCAAATGTAAATACGAAGCGACAAATATCCTAAGTATCTTATTAATATTCTCTGTAGTCTTCAAGTCGATATTGTGTCGATTGTCGCCAGATTTATGCCAAAAGGGCGGGAATGGAGTCGGTATTACATGCAAAATGGGCACGTCTAGAAAATAGAAAATGCACTTTACAGTAGAAATGCATATAAATTGATTTTCTCACGAATAATTAACAAATATTTACCTTTTTGAAAAAAGGGAATATGATCGTCTTCGATATGTGGATCGAACGAGTATGGTTGAAAATATCTTTGTTCTGGTCTATCATATGAATATGAGTCAAATTTTCTCAAGTAAGCTAATTTCTTTTCAATATTGACAAGTAAGGAGTACCATTTTTCAGTGTTTTTGAAATAATTGTAAAAAGTCGGATCAGGTGCGCCTAGCAAATCGAGGAGGACCAATATGTCCTGTAAAAAAGTTACACAAATATTAAACAATTATAACAAGTATATGATAGTAATAAAAATATATAAATTTCAATATTTCTGAATTGACAATGTAAATACGGTATGTACCATTTTATCCAATTCAGAGAAATAAATTCCTTCACCATGAGCAGTCTTGTTATTATGCCATTGTTTAGCTAAGTGTTTAGCACCATAAATCGAATCGTTTGGACCCCATTCCTCAAATGCTTCTTCTCCATCAAAGAAAATTAACATTAAGCTAACATCTTGCTAAAAAATATAAATATAAATTTTCTAAAGTTTTATATATATGAGCTGTTAATCTTGTAAAATTTCGTGTGATTCTTACTTGTTTAGTCAAATATTTACTCATGACAGTTGCCAAATTAATTAGTTGAGCGCATGGCACAGCACTGTCTGTTGCTCCAACAAAATCCCTCTCTCTCGTATACTTGGAATCAAAATGGCAAGCCAGTGTCAGGTATCTTCTTGCATTAGGATTTAATTTTGCTATTATATTTTCAAACTTCAGTTCGCCGAATACAGGCGTGCGAGCTTGGAATACATCTGATTCGATCGTCCAACCTAGATCTTTCATCGATCTCTTGATATACTAAAAAAGAAATATATGTTTTTGCTGATTCTGTTAAAATAGATGATATTCTGACATTGAAATATTATATTTACATAGACACTTATCGTGTCTATGCTTTTTCCAAATAGAATTTCTCATACGATATTTATTAATGATGACCTAACTCATATAAATGATATTCAATTCTCACTTCAATTTTCACTTACAGCAATTATTCAAACATATAAATTTATAAATGTAAGCTTATATTAATTTTTTTTAATATAAGTAGTAAAATATTTAGCTATTAAACTTTTCTCTCAGCTATTTTTAATTTAAAATATTTACATATTTATAAAACTTACATATTTATTTATATTTAAAACTTGTCACATTTTTATAATTCAAAATTTTTACATATTACTCCACAGTCGAGATATCTCGTAGAAAATGGGAAGGAGTTAACGTTCTTTTGAGAATTTCGCAGAAATTGAAAAAATTTTCATTCACGCAGCTTCTTCCCATTAACTTCTTACCTCCTTCACCCTCGCATGTTCGGTAGTCCCTACGATTCTCACTATACATATGTTATCCAAAATCTCATTTATATGAGTGATATTCGTGAGGTCGGACAACGTGGCAACCTGTTCGTTCGTCAACAAGCTGGCAACGTGATGGTACTAAAAATGATGTAATAATAATAACAATAATAATAATGACACTTGTCAAAAGTTGTGTTAGCCGATTGTAGATTCTGACAATTGATGACAATGGAGATTAAAGAGAGAGAGAGAGAGAGAGAGAGAGAGAGAGAGAGAGAGAGAGAGAGAGAGAGAGAGAGAGAGAGAGAGAGAGAATGGAGAGAGATATATAGAGAGAGATCTTCGCTCGCAAAGAAGAAAAAGAAAAAAAGAGAGATAGCGCG
>Ga0157363_1007620_pt1 | contig 10253 bp, 6 predicted proteins | sample AttsexASBM1_FD_111477 | JGI IMG/M metagenome (GOLD analysis project Ga0157363, IMG submission 111477) | Fungus gardens microbial communities from leaf cutter ant in Ribeirão Preto, State of São Paulo, Brazil - Atta sexdens ASBM1 | ecosystem: Host-associated > Fungi > Mycelium > Unclassified ...
AATCATGGTTAATAAAATATATTTATTCAACAAATTTTGGTGGAAGCAAACATAATTCTGCTTATTAGCAAATATTTTGGTACGCAACATTTAGGTTACTGATTAGAATTTGATAAGTGCGTATGTAATCCAAATATCTAAATATTACGACTACAAGAAAAAAGAACGTGATTGGATTAACGTAATATATAAGAGTATTGGTATAACTGAATGGAATTTTTGGTTATTATAATTAATTTGATATACACTTCAGGTTAATTTGACATATTTTTTTCAGCTACAAAAACCGTCGTATTTGTAAATCTATGATGATATTATGCTAATAATTTTTTTATATCGGTTTCTAAATTGCTTTGTATGACAAACTCTCTTCATTAACTTGTTCCTACGACAAATTCGCAATAATAAACTATAGAAAAAAGAACGTATCCCCTCTCTGCAAAGTGATATATGTCAATTATCTCGTGCGCCAAGTACACGTTTTGAGAATTTAAGCGCATTTCGCCGAGAACGCGCGTAGTGAAGAGCGATCACCATAATTCATGTCCATTGTTAGCGTTAAGGACGAGGCATATCGCCACCTAAATATTTCCAGTCGCGGACTTGACCACTTTTTTACCGCTTTGCCGATGATCACGGTCGTGTCAATTAACGCAGCCGTGCGATAAACCCAAGTGCCGAAGAATGGACGCCCTTATTTTTAATTGAATCAGTGCGAATCGAGAAAACGGGCGGCCGGGCCTTCTTCCCATTCGCGGCACCGTCGATCGGAGTGTCCATTAAACGACCGATCGTTTCAGATAGAGAAAGTAGCTAGAATCATTTTAATGGAGCCTGATCGCGCGAGATAACAGGATTATGTTTCGAATCGTCGTCAAAAGCACGCCACGGCGTGATCACGCCTTAAATCGTTGAATAAAGATTTTGACGGGCGAGTCCTTTGACTCGTGTTCAGACAATCAAACGAGTCGTAAAGTTAAAGACGGTTCAAAGAAATCTTTTCAAAATCGACAGACGTGAAATTTAAATAAGGATAAGGAAATGGAATTATGATACTGGAAATCATGATATATCGAGAACTTCAAGGAACCAATGTGAATACGTTCGGATATCCGTAATTCTTTTTTCTTCGAATAAACAAACTGTTTTTCTAACTGTTATGGTTCGCTGTAAACCAACCGCACATTCTGATGCTTTTCTTTTAAGCAATGATTCTTTTACAAATTATTTGCAAATGTAACATATTAAATTATCTACGTATTCTCTCATGATATGAAAATTATGAAAAATTTAATGGAAACTTCATTCAGTTTTTTCTTTCCGACATCTTTTTTTATAAAATCCATTAAATTAGTAAAATAACTTATTGACAATGTAATATATGGGAATCTATACAAAAAAAAGTTTGTTGAAATAACTTAAAATATGTAATATATATAATATACATAACTAGATTGCTTAGTGAAGTATGAACGATCCATAATTTTGATTAAAATAATCAGATAAACTTAATTGCATATATTATGATTATGGTAACCAGATATCTTTGGCCGTATGAATTCTTGTGAAAATAACAAAACTTTTGATTAAAATACCAGATTATTTAATTATGATAACCGGAATTTTTGTTCAGTTTAATCAATAACTTATTTAATTGTATATATCATGTTAATTCAATCATGATCTTCTTTTCTTGTAATCACAATAACCAGTTACTTGGATATTATTACTACATACTCACAAACTAAACTCTAACCGATATCATACTTAAATGTTCTGGTTGCAATTAAAATATTTGAATATAATAACTAGAAATTTTGTTCATTTCCACTAAAATTTGCAATATTATTTCAACCGAATATGTCTTGTTAATTTAACTATGATTATTTTTTTCTGTGAAGGTAATAGACTATGTATATACATGCTTACGCGCTACTTTTACCTCTTAAATCGGATGTCGCAGCGTGCAAAGCTTCCAGCTGTGGAAGTTAATTTTTTCGGCGAGAACTAATTTCGCGGTGATTTCAACGCGCGGCGTCCGTCGGATTCGACGACTGGCCGGCGCCAACGCCGACGAGAGATAGCTCGTCACTTGCTTGCGACAAGAAGAAGCGGCGACTGACCAACCGGGCTGCGTATGCGATTGGATTTCCGCGCGATAATAGTCAGTGGGGTGTAAAAAAAATATTTTAACGCGCTTTTTAATTGTCGCGCAGGCCTCGCGCCCGCTCACAGATAAGCAAGTTACACAAACGCGAGATAATAAATTATAGCCATTTTAATTGCCGTTCGCCTCGGTCGTCTCTTCCGCGAGAGTCCTCGCAACCGCGGCGATAACGCGCCGCACGATGATATTCCGTCCACCAATCGCTAATGATTTATCGTCGTAAGAACGGCTGACTGTTAAATGCTTTTCGCGGATTCGACTTTGAGACGGGTGTGCTGCTCCGACGAAACGAGTCACTTAATCTCAATCACATTTTTTGTTCGGCTGTACTTGCTCACAATGAGATGCGCTTAGGAGCTGTTAACGTCGCATTATTAATAATGTATGTTAATAATGAACGATCATATAATCTTACACTGCAAAGTCGCAAGATGGATGAATCATTTTTTCAAAGGTTTCACTCGATAAAAATCAATTAAATAATAAAACACAGGATAACGCGAATTATTTTTCCAGCGCCTTAATTTATTTATATCACATGAGGATATTTCTATCGTTAGCGATCGCCAGCGTCGACGATTTCGCGAGAGAGCGATGATTAATGTATTTGCGAAATAATCGACATCGCGAAACCGCGGATGAATAAAAAAAAGTACCCGGCATGTGCTCGTTTAGGTTCACTCGGTCTAATTAGAAATAGAGAAAGCGAGCGAGCGATTGCTCCCCACACGTTCACGTTGTCGTAATTAATTAGCCCCGGGGGAACTATTTACCCCTTTCCTACTCTTTCTCGTCTCGGCCGGCCAAACAAATTGCAGCAATATTAGAAAACCGGACACACGCACTATGAAATATCTACAAACCAGCGGCGTTGCACCTTTCTTTCAGAGAAAATTACTTTCCCGCCTAAATATTCCAAATCTCCCATCTTTCAACGGAAATTAAAAGTCACTAATGTTTCAAATCAACTAATGTTTCTAAATGTTTTAAATCTTCGTGTTTTAAAATCTATCGACGAATGGCAATTAAAAATAAAGTCACTAATTATTATAAATTCGGTCCAATTATGACAACACGCATGTCAGAATCCAGACATATAAGACATCTTAAAAACTAGAAGTAGATATCGAATGATCATTATTCATTCCTTCTTTCTTTTTTAGATTAATATTATATTTCTTCTTTTTTAGATTAATATTATATTTCTTATGTAAAACATAAGATTTTAAATTTGTTTACTTTTTAATAATTACTTTTTACTGAGAGAAAAATATTGTAGTATTGTGAAACAAATATTGCTTACGTTTACATTTTCTTCGATACTTATTAATCATAAAAAAATTTGATTGTGTGATAAGAAAATATTTCTAATATTTCTCATTCAATTGCAAAAAAAAAAAATAAAATAGATGGCTTATTTGATAGAAATAAAATTTTAGAATTAAAAATTTAGAATTAAAAATTTTAGAAATAAAATTCGCCATATTTAAATACAAATTTATTTTAATATAATAAGATTGGAAATAAGACCGTTTATGTTAAATACATTACTTTAAATACGAAGTGCCACTTTTTTATTTTTTTTAGGATGTATTAATGATATATTTAATTTTTCATCATTTTCTTTATTCATAGTAACTTTTTTGTTTGATTTTTTTTTAGTGAGACAGAAACTTGATCCTTTTTTTGTTGTAAGATATTGAGACATCGCGACGTCATATGTCCAAATTTTGGATATTATCTAAACATTTTGTTAATTTTAGATAAAAATTAACCCGATTCAGTCGAAGTTCATTTTAGTAGTCCTTTAGACAGTCTGCAAAGTTTATAACTGCGACACATTGAAACACATCGTTCTTCCTTTTAAGAATCTGTACCATTAACACCTGTCACCTAAAGCATATCAGGTAACATTCTGTAAAACATTTTTATTCCACGATACATTAAAGCAGTCGTTTATTTTAAAGCGCATTTGTCTATGACGTATAACAGGTTAGCTAATTCTGTTTAGTTTATCTTTCCGTCGTTCGTCGCGATAAACATATCGCCATCGATAGGTGAAACAAGGTGATCACAATTAGGCAAACGTTCGTAATCGTAATGTTGTACATTACCATCGCGGATGTCTCGGGATCAGTTTCATAAGTGGAGCTTGTAAGGCGCGATTGGACGCCATCGTGAAATATCGCTCTTAATAGCGCGCGTTCGTTGCGCCTTGCCGTAACTGTCGCCGATTAACAACGAATAATTCCGGCCGCGCGTTATTAATTACAATCAATAACCTGCTGTTCATCTTTTTGCTCATGCCATATTATTTTTTATCTTACAATCGCGATTTTCTATCTTACAATCGCGGAATCGTAATCATGAGGAACGGAAAAAACATAGTCAGAGATAAATCCCCCCGCACATTTCTCTGCCTTTCGTAATTTTCATTCCGCGCCTCCGGCGGCGGCAATTACGCTTGCTAGCAACGCAAACTTCTCGTGTATATCAATCGCGTTTAATTAGTCGTCGGCATACCGTTGCAGTACCTATAATAGTAGGCGCGGGAATAAATCGCGGTGACGTACGCATGAGAAGTATCGGCAATGCGACACCGTTGACCCCGATGGTGAATTCCCTTTCTCGCTTTTCCCCCTTCTCCTTTTCCCTTTTCCCTCTTCTCGAAAAATTTCATGCTTGCACGAATCTCATTATCGCCAGTGATAGACCCGGAAAAGTTTGTTCCCGCTGATAGCAATTAATATTAGGGCTGTGTCTGCGTGATAAATCTTGAAGAGATATCATAATGCGAGTTTTTTCTCTCTATAATCAATCTTTCCATCAATAAGATCGTTTCACAATAATTTCGAAGATGAGCGGAATGCATACGAAAGCAGCCAGAAACTTGCCGCGAAAATTAAAGTTGTTGAAATATTCGATGATTATCACAGATACGCATTGAATTATTATTGAGTCATTATTTGAGAGATAGCTAATATGTCACAATATTTTATAAATTCAACATTGAACATAATAGGAATGTGCAAATAGTGGAATTTAATTCAATGTTCATTCAATTTTGTCAATTCTTGTCTATTTACGCTATCACATTGTAAGCATTTTTCTTTTGTATCTATTAAATGTAATATATGTGTAATTTTATTAAAAACAGTTATCAACTTATGCTTAATTTTATTTAAATATTTTTCTGTATTCAGCATTTCTGTATTAATCTGTATTCAGATGAATATATATAACAGATCGTTTGGATGCATCTCAATCCGAAGAATAAGATATGTAGACAAAATATAGAAGTGTCAAAAAGGTGATACTTTGTGATTCACAATCAAAAATAAGAAAAAAACTACCTGAAAAAAGGGAAAAATCTAGTTTCAAATTCTGTCCAATGTCTAAAAATGTCTTAATATTTCCCTTGTAATGTCGCCAATAAATTTTTACAATTCAAGATCACGCCTATAAATTTTAACACGCAGCAGTCAAAACACAGTTGAAAATCGAATTTTATTCAGTCGTCAAAAACCACTAAAAACTTCATTCATCCGAAATTTTAGATACTTTACGATATTTTTGACACTTCACAAGTTCCCACAGTGGTAAGTTGTGTATCTAATTCTATGAGGATTACATGAAATATAGACGAATGTTTCTACCGATTGTTATATCGAGCAAATTGCATGATCGGTATTTTTGATGAATATATCAAGATATTTTCCCCGAAAACGAAAGCAAACAAAAACGCGATATCTAAATAGAGGGCTGGTATGTGACGCTAACAGAAGTTTCTTGACACCGGTTTCTCTTATCTACGCAGGTATCAAAATGTGTCGTGTCGCACGCATTTTCTCTCGACCCTCACTGCACGGACCTCAAATCGATGATGTTTTCATGTATGGTCGAATCCCACTATTTCCCGCACTTAAATGTACGGCTCCCGCAGCGTTATTGAGTTTGAGCATTACGTTATGCGAAGTGTCAAACATAAACGACAAACACCAAACACCGATAACACATTCTTCACTTGCTTGAAAAAAGTTCCGAGTTTGTAGTGGCGCTTCTGGTTTTCGTTATCTGAGAGCTTCTGTCATCGTTAAATAATTTTTTCATTTATCTTCACGAAACAATCGATTTGCTATCAATGATTAATACTTAAGATAAATCTTCCTGAATGGAATATAATTGAGGGTTATTAGCATTAATGTCTAATTAGAAGCATAAAGAAGAAATCGTAACACACTGGAACTAAAATGATGCAAAACGATATTATTTCTAAATTTTTAGCAAAAGCTTGCTACTTGCAACGTATGGAAACTTCGTAACTACAATCTGATTATAGCGGCTGAATTGGGATAAAGAAGAAAACATTCTTTACGTATCACTCAGATTTTCGTATGTTAAAAGAGCGGAAATCCATTAAGAAGAACAAAGGATAACAAATATAAGTGACAAATATTGTGACAGGAGAGCACGTTGCCTTTGGAAAAAAATAGAACAAAAAATTTTGTTATCTGTCCTTATGCAGAACACGAGAAGAGAATGCAATGTCCAAGAAGAATCATATAAACCGAGAATGATTTAAACGAGTCTTACACTGCTTCAAAAAAAAAATATATATATATGTGTGTGTGTGTGTACATATACAAATGTATCGGCATGGAAAAAGAGAAATAACTTTTTTTCTTTAAACAATCGGATGTGTTTCTAAGTACTTCTTCCGAAATTCTGCAAGCACAACACCTCGTATGTTACGAAAAACTTTTAATTTCGAAGACAACCTTTTGCAGTGTCAGCATGAGACAAAAAAGTTTCTTGTATTCACACGAATTCACATGAGGACGCATTGACCGGCCTCGCATCGACATCACCGAGTCACGCCTAAATCCAAGATGTTTGACATATGAATCTCTTGTCTAAACTTCTACTTACTTTCTTTCTGTTTTTAAAAGAGTTGGTCACATTAGTGCACACATAACAGAGTTACAATAATTTGAGATTGTACAAACGTAATAGCTGATTTTTCGAACTAGAACAAATTGTTGAATGATTTTAGTTTTTATACAGATTTTTTTGTGTCTAAATTGGAGATAATAAATCTGTTCTGCTAGAAACTGTTTGCTAATAAATTATTGCTTGAAACTCGACCTCATTGGATAAGGATTCATTATTTTTTGCCGTATTTTCAACCTAGCTATCCAGTATATTCTTATTTCTTATTTCTTATTTTGATTTGCCATCATAAGAAACTATGAATAATTAGAGACTGTTTATTTTTTGGATTTCGAGAGAATTGCACGACACCGGTTACTGACGCGTGTAGGACTATGCTCTTCCGCAGCTCTTTCACTAAATCAGATATTGAAATTATCACGAGAAGGAAAGCACCCCATCACTCAATAACACCCCGTCATACGCGCACCGATCGTGAAACCGAACTTCACTGAATTCTCGCAAAACGGCGGTGAAAGAGATTTTCAATCATTATTTCGGCCACTACTGCGCTTCACCACGGCGATGACACCGTGAACAACACCATGAAGAACGACTTTTCACGTACCTGGGTTCATATCCCGGTAGCTCTCGATTTTCCTTTAAGCTGGCAGTAGCACTCGCACCCTTGGACTCTCACTGTACTCTCTTGAAGCACAAATCTTTTTCTCCGACTATTCTTGCAATTTTTTGACAAACAATGTCCCGCACTTTCCACTTTTAACCGAGTTTCCACTAAGTATCCTGCGCGGAAAGTGGCAGTTGTGACTCGGTGACAGAGTGGCTATCTGAGATATCCTGCGCGGAATGAGGAACCACGGACGGAGGAAGCGCGATAGGAACGTAGAGAGAAATGATATTGAAGCACAATCTTCGGGGCGAACAGTCTTTGAAGCCGTTCGCGAGCCGATGAGTGAGTTCACCATCCGAATACCCGTGGATCTCCGTGGCACATTATGCGATACCTCTTGATTGACGTATGCTGCGACATGCCTTCAACTGGATTGGACGTAGGATATTCACCGGGCAGTCACTTTCTTGACCTTTCTGTACTTGACACAAAGTGATCTCTCTGCGAGAGAGAGATTCACTTCAGTGAAAAGTATTTTATCACTGAACAGTCATTAGAAGCATTAGACCAACCCGGCAACTCCATAGTCCCCCAGATCCTTCGTGACTAGTGCCTTCCGGGACTCAACTCATCAACTTGTTCACATCTGATTGTGTGTACATATCTGTTCTTGTACTCTGTATTGCTTTTTCAATTATACTCGAGAAATGTTTTCTTCTTTTTTTTTCAATATTTCAGTATAGTCCGTAATTAACCAAAAAACTAATATCTCTTGTTCTTCCTTTTCTAATTTAAAGGATATTTTTTTGTGTGAGAACCATAAAACTTTTTCATCTTTTTTCTTTCAATGGCAATTTCCTTCTTCCTTATTATCTCTTGTATTCCTTATCCTTTGTTCTTTTTAATGGATTTTCGCCTTTTTTTCGCAATATTAACAGGCTTCTTCAATTCCTTCGGTCACAGTAATACAAACGAGAAAAAAAAATAACGCTACGTCCACACGAGTCAGAGGAACTTTTTAGATCTAGGTGACGTTTAGAGACTGATATAGCACCACCCGCTTCCACTACTACATCCGCGCGAAGAACTGCCCCTCAGCGAACGAGCGTGCGATGGTCCTTGACGAGGAGGTGGCGAAAATACGTTGTCGTGACGATAACGGCGGCAATTCGATAATCTAAAGGCTTAGGACACTCGCACGGCGGCAGAAAGAGTTCCTCTGCCCCGGCTCCGCGGCTCTCGCCTCTCTCTACACGCACGGATATAATATTTTAATGAAGGAAAGGCCGGACAGAGCGAAGTGCCCACGTCGGCTCGCGCTGCCGAACTGGTCGGTATTCCCCGCCCCTCCGACGGTTTCACCGACCCCTCCAGGAAGCGAGCATGCTCCTGCCACTATCCCACCACGAAACTAATGACCATCTCCACCAGTATATTATCGCAGGCTTTTCCCCCTCTGTACGCGACTTGCGCGAGTTGCGCGCCAGAGGTTCTTTAGGACGGCAAATGGTGGTCGATGGGGGGCGGGCATAGCTTGCGCGTCTGGATGCTGTGCAACGACGTGGTGGGGTAGCAGAAGCTCTCCCGCCGCTCGGCTCGAATTACTTGTCCTAACCGTCGCGACCAGTGAGCCAGACTATCCCCTCCACATACTGTTAACATGCTGCAACGGCTGCCGTGTGGCATCTTTCGCCACCACCACATTTCTTATCGTTGCTACTTTCCCCACTACCCATCCCCACCCACCACCCATGATTACCACCACCATCGCGACCACCTCTACTATATCGCGTCTCTCTCTCTACTATCAGCAAAACTATGAGTATCGCGCCCGACAGGAGAACCCTGAAGACGGCATTCGGATTGCGACAGCGCAGAAGCCGCGAACGAGAACGATGCTACTAGTAGCGTTTGATAGTGGGGGGAGAGGGGGGGGGGGGGGGGGGGGGTGGGGGGGGGGGGGGGGGGGGGGGGGGGAGGGAAGAGGCGCGAGTTGGTCGTGATCGCGCGCGCGTTGCGTCGGCTCTCTCCTGCCGGCCTGCAACTTCCCGGCTATCTTTCCGGCAAACTTACCTCTTCTCGTCGGAGACGGGAGGAGAGCCCCGTCTTTTCCCGTCTCACTCGCTCTGTCGCCGTTTCACGCGTCCGGACGTATCGTCTGTCGTACTGGCCCGGACCAGGGACCAGAACCAAGATCCAGGATTTCCGACCGGCGCGAGAAATGCCGACATCGCTGTGTCGCGAGACCGGAAGAATTCATCGGCGTTTTTTCTCCTTCTCTCTTTGATTTCCTTCCGACGAGACACCAAGTCCAATATAATAAATGTGATAAGTGTTCTGCACTCGCAGATAACGAGACTGGTGCTAATCGCATGTTTTTCTAAAATGGTGATAAAGTTTGAGATAAATCTCCTGATCAGGAGGCAACATGTGTGTGAAGTTTAAGAAACACTATATTGAGCATTGATTCTTGGACCAAAATGGAGTCTTCGCTTTGCTCGTACATATGGCTTATTATTAAGATAT
>Ga0157363_1007621_pt1 | contig 10252 bp, 6 predicted proteins | sample AttsexASBM1_FD_111477 | JGI IMG/M metagenome (GOLD analysis project Ga0157363, IMG submission 111477) | Fungus gardens microbial communities from leaf cutter ant in Ribeirão Preto, State of São Paulo, Brazil - Atta sexdens ASBM1 | ecosystem: Host-associated > Fungi > Mycelium > Unclassified ...
GCTTTCCCACAGCTTCTTGTCTGCTATTCTATGGTTATGTATTCTGCTAAAGATTTTCGTGTTGCTATTGTCGGTGGTGGAATGTGTGGTATTGCTTGGTAATGGGGATCAGTTTGACTGCGATAAGACATTAATAAATCACAAACAGTGCTGTTAGCCTATCTTTGAAAAACATCCATGCTGATGTTTATGAAGCTGCTGTATATCTTGTCGTCATTTTGATATTGTAATGGATTCACAATAGTTTTTAGCCTCGGTTTGGCCAAGTGGGCGCAGGGGTTGGATTCGGTGAGCAATCTGTACAATAGCCGAGATTTACACATAAGACCATTCAACAGGTCTCAACGCTATCAAGGCTCTCGATGAACTTGGTATTCTAGATCCTATCATGGAGAAAGCAGGTAACAAGATGGCTCTGCGAAGCTTCAACTTTGTGTCGGGTTATGGCCAGCATGAAACTATCTATGACGTGAGTGATGCAGCTTGCCTAACACTGGATCTTGATCTCATTTAGGAGTAGTACGCCAAGCATTCTCGCCAGTTCGGAATTGGTATATATAGGCCCACATTTCTTGATGCCCTTTTGCCTTTGCTTAACCCAAATTCCCTCCACCTCAACAAGAAATGCACTCACGTCATACCACTTGAATCTGGTGCTTATAGCTTGCATTTTGAAGACGGAGCCGTTCATGAAGTTGACTTGGTGATTGGGGCTGACGGTATCAAAAGTGCCGTTCGTAGTTCTGTGACGAAGAGTCCAACTTCCGACCGGGTTTTCACTAATATGGTTGCTTACCGTAACCTAATAGATCTGGATTCTCTATATAAAGCAGGTCTCAAAACCAAAGTACATGATGTGCCCGTCTGTTGGATGGGAATGGACAAGGTCAGTCCAGCTTTCCGAAAAACTCACAGTCTTGATGATACTCCTCAGCATGTGATTACATATCCTATGCAGGGAACGAAAATGGTTCGTTCTGAATGACAACCCTAGAACTCACTCAAGTTTTTGCCAGCTCAATGTCGTTCTCTTCTCGAGCGATCATTCAAAGCCTATGGGACCTGAAAGAAAGGGTGCATGGGTTGAAACTGTCCCTAAATGTGAAATTGAAGCCAAATACGCGGAAATGGGAAATGACGTGAGAATCCTTGTGGACCACGTTAGCAACGCAGGGAAATGGTATATCCACCAAGTAGTTCCACTTCTCAGCTACGTTTCTGGCAGAATTGTCCTAGTTGGTGATTCAGTGAGTCAGCCCCTAAGGTAGAGCCAACCTGTGATCTAACCTCTCAATAAAGGCACATGGAATGCAGCCACACCTTGGATCAGGTGTAGGGCAAGGTTTTGAAGATATCTACGTCCTTTGTCGTTTGTTATGCTACCCAGAAACCAGACGATCCAATCTTGACGTGAGTTTGGATTGATGTTAGTCAGTCAATTGTCTGAATGCCCTACCTCAGCTTGTTCTTCGGATCTATGACGAACTGCGGCCACGTCGAGCCAACATGGTGCTCGAAGAAAGTGCTCGTGTTGGGCGAATCTACGACGGCTTCGGAAAACCAGGTCAGGGTTCTGATTGGGCAACAGAAAAGTTGACTGGTATCTGGGATCCTGTTTTGCATTATGATTTGAAACAAGAAGTCGACGCTGCGCTGAAGAAATTGGAAAAAAATCCGGACTTCGGGTCCACCAAGTCACACCTTTGAACCATTCTACTTGGTGAGATGAGTCATTGAGTACAGAGGGAGGTGTAAGAAATCAGGGTATTAGGTGCAAAGTAAGATAACAGGACAGTATATGCATATGTAAGAATGTAGGATACAAAACACAAAATTTATGCAGAATTTAAGTCAATGGAGTCGGCATTGAGAACCCGAATTCCTCTACGCAGTAACCACTTGGTAACTCCCAGTTTGTGAGATTCTTTATAGAATGAAACAGGTAGAAAGATATGAACGCAAACCCTATGGACCTCAACTGAGATTAAACAACTGGAGAAAATCGAACGCTGCTTTAAGAAAAAGAGAAGATCCAGGGTCTATCTCCTGACACAGCTCGAGGTAGCAGTCTAAATAGTCCTATTTCTACGTCGGCTTCCTCGATAATTCCAAGCTTGAGAACTAGTCATAATGAAAACTAACTTTTACGGTGGAGATGAACGAGACAAGGTGAATGTAACAGGGACTTTATCAATTCTGGTATCCTAGGGTTTGAGTCAGAAAAGCGCCCGCTGCCATCATGACTTCACCAGCCAGTACCCTACTCCCAGCTCCCAACTCATCCTATCGCCAGCTCGCGACTTCGATACGTTACCAAGAACGTCGGCCTAAATTTGGTATGTTTCCTTTCCATTTCATTATATCTTTTTTACTCCGCTCGCAACTAATCGTCTTCATTCCGTCATCGGATAGGAACAGCCGTTCAACCGGTATATTCCCGCTTCCTCACGGAGTTCTCGAATAACATCACGTCTCATTGTCCATTCTGTCTCAGCTACCTTGTCCTTATTGTTAAAAAATTTCCACATGGACCATGTTTCTCAGAGCCCAAGGTCTCACGGGATACTAAGTTCACACTAAGGAAAGCGGGGTCTCGGCGATACAGAGACGTGGTTCGGAGATAAGATGACAAGATTAAGTTGAATATATACTTGTTTACCTGAGTTTGTAGTACACACAATCCGATGGATCTTAGATTGTTATCACTCCGGATTTCACCCATCCTCTAACTCACTCAGTGTCACTCACAAATTATCAAGCATTGGCGAAATTATATCATTTGTGCTGAATTCCTTGAAAAATGTTCATCAATTCGAAAATTTTCAGTAGACAACAACGGACAGACACTGTTGTGCTTACACCTGTAACCTCCTCTCCTCGAAAATGAGTTTCGATGGCCGATAGAGCCAGCAGCAAATTCCCTATGAACTAAGGGCACTGTTGGCCACGAAGGATACAAATGTATACACATACGACGTCACGATTATCACCACACGTGATCTTGTTGGTTGGTTGGTGAATTACATAATCTTTTGCCTTGATCGACGCCGAGGAGCTGTGAACTTTGCTGGATACTACAAGAACTCTTCTACGTGTCAAGCACTACCACGTTAGAAATCGATTAACACCGACAGTGTTGTCATTTTCTTTTTAACAGTGCCCAGTCACGTGTCTTGACTGGCCCTTTGTTGAAAGGTTTCCTTGGAAACTTGCGTTCACGTCTACAATGTTTCTCTCTCTTCACAATCTATTTCACTCCACTTGTGGCCCTAAGTTTCTCCACGAATACTGACTTTTCCCTTTGGCGTTCAACCATCCATCCCAGACGTGACGTTCTTCAAAGATTCTTCAAAGACACGGGCCGATCATTCGCGCTCAACTCAAAAATCCTGCCCAAGAAATAACAAAAAAGCAAGGTCTGCGGAACTTATGAGCATGTGTTGTCTGCTACCAGAACGCTGATATCGTCTATCCCTTAAGTAGGACTGGCGTCGCGTGCTTGACTTTCACGCGTTACCGGTTCCTTGTCACAGCAACACGGTGAAGCAGTAGTCTTTTGGACAGTCATCTCGATATCCATATCTTGAACGCTCTGTTGTGGTGTTACTGACGGCCAGTCGTCGCCTTTACTCTTCTTGTCTGATCGGGAAACTCGATCGCAGACAGATAAAGGCCGGAGTCTACTTACTATTGGTTTGCCTCTATCTATGATCACCCAGCCAGATCACTTCAACCTGTTTCATCCTACCGCCAACCTAGTGGGTGCCATCAAACACCTTGTAAACGCATGGCTACCCAACGATTCCCTGTTATAAGGCCATGTACTCTCCGACTTACCACTTCTACTACTACTGCGTCTTCATTCCTTTGTATCTTAGGCACAAGGTTATGTTTTCTCTGGAATCGGCTTACCCCGCAGCATCCAGTTCCTGATACCTGTCTTTTGTGATCTGTTTTCTTCTCCATCTTTGACTTACTAACGCTCTTATCGTGAAGGCCGCAGCCTGTTTTAATGTAGTTGAGGTGATTCGTTCAGTCTTTTGACTGCAGTTTCATTCACCAACTTTGATCTTAGACTCTTCAATATATTTGTTATCATGGCGTCCAAGCCTTCAACGTTCCTTCTACCGATAACAGTTTGATCTCCCCGCTCCGCCTCTGATCCGTCCTCTTCGCTTTATCGTGGAATATTCTTCTTCTGTCACCAGTCGTGCCCTGGTTTGTATTGCTGGTTCAGTTTATACATTCGATACGGTATCCGCCCTTCGTAAAGCCGCGTGTCATTTCGGTGGAGTTCTCAGAACATCGGTGCGGCAACCCTTACTTAACCCACGTGTCAGCAAGTCTTGTGCCACTGACCCTATTCAATTTCGCTGAGAAACCCATGGAACTAAGTGGCTCCTGATTAATCTAGTATATGACCTCATTATTGTCAATCGGTCTGAAATCATGACCTCGACTCATGACTTTCCACTTCGACGAGATAACCTCATGGAACTCAAGAAGAATAGTTGGGCAAGATAATAGTGTGGGTAGACCCGTGACACACGTTCTCAGGTAGGTTCTCATGATTCCTTGATATGGTAATGTGAAAGAGGACTAAGGTAACAATTTAGGCATTGCTCGCTCCGACGTACAGAAGCCACGCCCCGTTTATCGGTCACCCGCCTTATTGCCAGTTCTGCATCGAAATTCCTAAGCATATTTGGTAGGTGCTTCGCCGCTCAGTCATCTCTTATTGTCTTGCTGCAGGCGGAAACAATGCAACACTGAGTAATGATTCAGTAATGATTCACTACACTTTCGGAAAGTGGTGTACAAGATGGGGAAATAAGTGAAGAATATGGACAAGACAAGCCACCAACAGCAGATAACAACAGCAATAACAACAGACGTGAGACAACAGGAGAGGATATGCAGAAATTGAAAGTTCAAGAGTCCAATGAAAGAAGTGGGGATTGCCAAAAACCATTGCGCGCGGGAGTGGAGGTGTAGATTGGATTTATCGAGACGCATCGAAGGAGCGGTCCTCGATGGTAACCCATACTCTGGAAAAGCCGACCTCCGGTCGTGAAAAAAGCATAAATCATCGTACGTGTCTTTGAAGCGAAAGCAAGAAAAAACTACAACTACACTTACAAACGGAGCAGAGAACAGTGAACAAATTTCGAAACGACGCGCAGCGCCGTTCGTTCAAAACATGAATCCAGGAGCTATCATTTCCTCGAAGCTGGCCATGGTATCCTGCAAGAACGTACAACCCTCCAATACATGACTGATATCCTGCCCAAATTCCAAAGGCGATGAAGATTGAATCAAATCTTCAGTGAGTTTGTCTCCGAGCTCAGTAGCTGGGATGGAACTCAAATCGAAATCATCACCAAGCAAAGTTTCTGAACCAGTGGGCCAGATGGAATTGGTGTCCCATGTATACGACGAGAGATCTTGAAGAATATCGATGTCGGTTGGCACATCGAGCTCACTCCTTTGCGGTTCGAGCATGGGAACATCGACGCCCACAAGCTGTTGAGTGAACGATTGATCGTCCATCGCGGTGAAAGGGGTATAAGGACTGGACATGGGAGATGAGGAATCTGAAGTCGCCCCAGACCCGGGAGAGAGCAATTCCCGAGGCAATAGTTCATTGACGGTGGTGAGCGGCAGACCGTTCCCTTGTGATTCCGACATCAGCTGGGGCACAGCAAAAATATTCTGGAGGAATTCAGACTATGTGGAGGTGATGGTGAGTTAAAAATCTGACTGGAGGATGTGTACTTACGTCGAGGCCAGTTCCGAAGTCGAACGATGACGGTGACATGAAATCTTCTTGAGGCAAAAAGTCAAAGTTATTGGCACAATTCTCAGGTTGTCCTGTCTGCGGCGCGAACAAAGTGAGAATTGGTAGCAATGATGGAGATGTTGGACACGGAGGAGCCATTTGGTAGACATTGGGAAGCAGGATGGCTTGATATGGTAGTGGCGTGGGGGCCGAAGCGGAACTGCCTTCGGGCTGAGAAGGCCCGGGAAGAACGAAAGCCACGTTGTCGGGACTAGGCTCATCACCCTTGGGATCAGCCTGGCCAACCTTCTTTCCCTTCGCCTTGTCCTTGGAGCGCTGAGGACGATATACATAGTTGGGGTACATTGCCTCGTGCTCTTTCTTTCGCTGCTTCGCCTTGTCCTCCCATACCTTCCGTTCCGTGAAAGTCAGGGACTTCCATTGTTGACTGATTGTCTTGGAAAGATCTGCTTGTCTTTCTTTCTTGGTGGGGCCATCAAGGATGTCCTCGTTGGCGGCCGCTTGTCTGTCCTCGCAGCATTTACGACGGAAGAGGATGAAAGCATTCTCTGGACGCTTGATGTAATCAGAATCACCTTTACGTGGACGACGCTCCTCATCGCTACTGATGCTACACGTCGACGACTTGCGTCGTCGATGAGTCTTCGTCTTAGAAGGGCGGGGTGAGGGAGATGCTGGTGAAGCGGGGGAGAGGGTGCGTTGAAGTTGCTGTGGACTTGCCGTTAAGGTGGGAGACGGTATACGTTGAGGAGAGGGGTTGAGCTGATCAGAGTCAAAGGGCGAGTGGGACGGCGAAGAGTAAGGACTATCTGTGAGATTGTGCGAAGGAGGGAAGGTAAATGTTCGGGGCGTAGGGGAGATGATAGCGAGCGTCGGGGGCTGAAGAGCATCAGTCGTCACTTCGAGTGCTAGATGAAAGAGGTTAGTCCTCTTATTCGGAAGCAGATGATATCAAGAGTAGCTCACATCGGGACTGGGTATCACGAGTGCGTAGAGCAGGCATAATTGTTCAAGTTAAAGATATAATGAGAAAAAACGTTGCGTGGGCGTCGTAGTAATAACAAAGGGTGAAAACAGGTGCTCCTGCGCGCAAAGGGGGAAAAGAGAGAAAGAATAATGGGTCCTGTGAACGAGGAAGCGATTGGTTTTCTTAGTCTCTGGTAACTCGGGGAGAACAATTGCACGAGCGGGGCACGAAAAATTGAAACAATAGCGTCGGAGAGTTTTATAGTTATGGCAAGCCAGATATGGTTCGGGGCAAGGGCACGAGTCTAATCTCGTAAGGGTCATCTTGGTTCAGAGAACGGTGTGCTTCATCGCAGAGTCCGAAAACAGATCTACGAGGGCCTGTTATCCCGATATGGGTTGAGTATGAGATTCTCTGCAATGGAGGGAAATACTGCTATTGTCTTGCTAGATCGTTTTTGATCTCTGCTTTCTCACACAACCTTGGACACAACCCTGGCTGCCTGATCTGGCTACGACTCGGTTCGTAAGGGAAGGTGAACCGTGCGGCCGGCCATGGGACCCCCGCCTCCCGCCCGACATTCACGAAGCTTTGACTCTTCTTGAATTTGATTACAATTTTCCTTGCGGGTCCCCATGTCAGGCCTCCTCGAATGCAACCCATAGTGTGCTTTGTGATAGTTCAATGAGTAGAATGCAGTCCATGGTAGAGGCACGACACTCTATCACGTGCTAGTTCATATTAGAGAGATATTCACTTGCGAGGTCAATCGGGTCTAGTGGAATTCCCAATTTCCAATGAAACATGTGGCCAACATGAGGGTTGTTAAAAATTCTTATGATGTGGGTCAATAAAGTCACGCCTTACCTGAGAGCCGATTGATTTTTTTCCTCGACCTCAACTCAACTTGAAATCATATTTCCCTTTGATCAAGTCTGGATAGACATTTGTTTGGTAGGTATATTTTTTGTCATAAGGCACGTACGGCTTGCATTTGAGTGTTGTTTCATGTCAATCAAAAACAGCTTGAGCAAGTCAAATCTCTCTTCTCTCTCTCTCTCTCTCTCTCTCTCTTTGAGCCACGTGCGTAGAAAGTTATTAGCTAGCTGACTGACTGGGGGATTTCACACCATTGGACAAGGATCTACTAGTAGACAATGCTGGATACACGAATTGAAAGAAAGAAAGAATACTATGAGTCGGATGTTGACTCCCTAGGTAAATATGAGTTCCGTTGGATTTCTTATCGAGGATTTGAACTGTCAATGGCAATCAGGCATTTGATCCCATATGTGCCAGAGTTAAATTAAGAAATGGCTTCCCGACGACAGCTGGGGTGGGATTGAATTATACATACATATATATATATATATATTCATATCGTATCGATCCGAGCCGCCGTATTACGTAATTAAGTGTAAAACCGAACTCAAACTCATGAGGAAGGAATAAACCTATAAAGCCATTGTTCACCTACTTTCTCTATCTGTTGACCATCAATTAGCTGATAGTGGTCTATTGGGTGATAAGAAACCCACTTCCGATGGCTGAATCAAGGAGACAATAATAGAATTTGAATGATGATCTCTTTTGGTAGAAAATCGTATCATATTGTCGTATGATTGCCTCAGAAGAAAAATCAGATGAGTGTCAAGATGAAACGGCAGTTTAGAACATAAGACGCGATGCAAATGTCAAAACCAGTGTGTTGCTTGATGTGTAAACTAGTGGACTTCTTCAGAAAGGGTCCGATCCCTTCTAGGCTTTCGAATGTCACTTGTAGTGGTCTTGGATTGAAGTGGAGAATCATGAACATCAAGAGCCAGAGAGGGAGGCCTGAGATATTGAAAGTGAAGAAGACAACATGATTCCAGGAGGTTCTTTCTCGGATGGATTAGGGTGCCATTCTCGCTCGCTCTCTCATCTATGAATGGTTGCGTCTCTTCTTTGTTCGGAATTAGCTTGTTCAGTCTAGAATCTCAGACAAGTCTGATTCTTGCTGAACTGGACGATAGAGAGCTGTATTTTCTTTTTGAGATTCTACGACAAAAGACACGTTGAGTGGCACCTGGGAATAAAACCTTTTTACTCAACTACACGCACACATCCGTCGCGGGAGTCGCAGTCAAAGAAATCATCACTGGGACCCTGTGCAGCGATATCAAGGCCACCCACTCGCATCAAAGGATCACTTCTGAGGCTTCTGTACTTCATCTTGGGCGTTTCAACTGTGGGATCCCGAGATGGGCCTGTGTCAAGCTCGTGAACGTCGTCTTCTGGCTTGTGATTGAAGGAAAAATTCACAAGCAGGCAAGCTAAGCAGGATTAAAAAGGCTATTGAATGACCGGATTTGGAAGTTACTTTATGCTGTCAATTAAAGAAGTCGTTCATCTAGAGGCTTCCTTCATCTGTAGTGGGCGGCTTGTACTGAGCCGTCTGGGACAAGCGAACCTTAGGCGGCCATACAGGCATGGGAAGGGGCGTAGAAGCTCAATGAATATCATGTTTCCCATTGTTTGGGATATATATGACTGTTTGAGGTAGTATCAAAGGGAGGATATAAACTTTCTCCATTGTCTAGATATACTATCATTATTATTTAAACTACGATTGACATTCGCATTATTTTTGCTTTCCACAGGTTATATAGATCATGAAAATCCGCGGATATCTAAGGCGCACCGACTTGTCTCGATGCATTGAACCCGACGAGGCAAGCTCGTGCAGGGATTGTCCAACCAGACGTGCTTCTGAACATGATCTTTTTTGTCTCACGGCCATCCATGTGGCCTTGCACGGGGGAGACAGAGTACGTACAAATCGGAAGGAGCTGCCCAAGGGAAATGGAAACATCATTTGCTCGGAAAAATGTGTGTGTGTGTGTGTGTGTGTGTGATGATATTATGTATTTCTTTCGGCCGAACGGCGATGTGGCTTGAACTCATGATAACAAGACCCGTAGAATGGAGGGTGGACGTAATAAGAGACCTCGTGGGACAGTTTCTGATGTTATCGCCGAGCATCGGTAAAACCGGGGAATAAAATCGGCCCGCGATACGTAACACGCCTGGACTCGGGCCCATCGTCGCTTGATGTCATCCGTACATTCCAAACCGTAGTGAGTTGTCCAAATATCAGCCCTGTGCCCATTCGCTGGACCGATGATTATCAGCGGTGAGCAATATATTCGCCGGTGAATGACGTCAGCGGCGGTATGACGTCATGAACATGTGGTCCGTATAGCGGCATAGGCACACACACATCATGTGATGATTTCAGCCGGTATGATCCTGCGCTCATGGACAAACACACCCAAAGGCAAGAAACCAATTCTCTACGCAAATACATCGCCCTTTCCCAGCTATCCCCACCCTACTCCTGCTGAGGCATTGGAAATACATTATCTTTTGAATTCTACCCATCGTCCGGATGCACCGCTTGTGCGGCGTCCTCCCCAGACGACCACCAACAACTCTGCACAAAC
>Ga0157363_1007622_pt1 | contig 10252 bp, 5 predicted proteins | sample AttsexASBM1_FD_111477 | JGI IMG/M metagenome (GOLD analysis project Ga0157363, IMG submission 111477) | Fungus gardens microbial communities from leaf cutter ant in Ribeirão Preto, State of São Paulo, Brazil - Atta sexdens ASBM1 | ecosystem: Host-associated > Fungi > Mycelium > Unclassified ...
AATGACGCAAAATATTCTTTGTCGTCTCATTTCCTGAAGAAAGAGTTTGTAATAATTATCAAATGTTAAGTGAAATAATTCCATTTGACTATTGTTCGGTTAATATAATCAAAAATAATTTTATTTTTTCAAATATTCAGTAGGTCATAATAAACATGTAACCAATCGTTGTTTGGTTACAATACTTGCTAAATATTTTTTAAATGTATGTGTGTGTGTGTATATATAATTATTTTTGCTTGTATTAACTAGATATTTAATTGGAATTATTTTACTCAGTATTTTTAGTACTCTCTAAATTTTTTAGAGTGAAAATTGAACCAATCTTAAAGAAAAGTGAATGAATTTTTAATTTATAAGAGTGAATTGTCACTTGGAAGAGTGACATTTCACTCTAAAAGTTTTAAAGAATAGTTATTATCAGATTATAATCAGATTTTTTTTTTAGTATTCTTATTAATTTTCCAATCACCTTATCAATCGAGTAGAAGACATTTTCTCGTTAAAATGTAATATAAAAAGTCAACTTTACTTTTTAAAATTATAAAGACAAACTTTTGGTTATTTTTTTCTATTAATACAGTTATTTTTTTAAATATTTGTAGCAAGGAAGAAGCAAATCGATAAAGAGATGAAAATGCATTTTATTTATTATGCAGAAAAATAATATTGATGCACGTTGCACAGAAAATAAGTATAAAATATTTATATTTATATTTATATGTCCTTGACCGATTTACTGTTAGAAAGCTTATATTCTTCTAATAAAAATTCAATTGCATGACATGCAATTTACAGTAACATGCTGAAGGGTATACAAGATATCGTGCGATAGATCAATCTTAGGTTACAGTATATTTTTACATTGGGTGCATTTACATTTTCGACGGACACGCTATTTTTATGTTTGCTTGATATTCTTGCATTTGCACACAGCTTTGTAGTTTTTCTAGAAAGACATAAACTCAGGTATTTAAAGAACGATCTACATTCCAGATAACTTAATAATTTTTTCATATCATTAAATTGTGTATTTTTTTAATAAAATTAATTTTACAAAATAAAATTGAATCATAGTGAAATTTGTAAAGTACATTAAGAATGAATGAAGTGGTTTTGGCAAAGCAATTGTATAAATTGAAATGATGCGAATCACATTTCAAGGGATTCTTTTGCAGTAGTCACCTAGATGAAATCAATTCTCCTTTGCCTTTCATTTAAATTGCCCGTTTCTCTGCCACAGATCGGTGCTTTCGAGGCAAATGGCTTAATTAATTAGTCTTCTTATGCGGAAGCCGCGACGGAGCGATCGCAGGGTCGTTAAATCATCCGGTAAACCGCGGTAAAGCGACGTGCGCGCGTTTCTGCATATCTAATGCAAAACCTTTCGCTGCAACTTTGAGGGGTTAACTTTGGTATGCGCGATTGCAGCGTGCAATGTGCGCATACTTGTGTGCACGCGTGTGTTACGCATACGCGTGCACCCGCTTTTTCTTTCTCTCTTATCGGCATGCGCGCATACGTGGGTGGCGTGTTCACCAAGTTATGGTGTCTGCGCGCTTTTATGGAGCGCCTATATAGGCGCGTAGTATTATGGAAGGTCTCGCCGTCATCGTTTCGCGACGCCTGTTGTAACTCGCGTGCGTGTACGTGTACACTTTGTAGCGGCCGCACGTACGCCCGGCGTTCGCCGAGCAAATAACTACACGTGTCCAATTAGAAGCACGAAACTATTCGCGATAGTGCCCCGCGTGACGTGTAATTAACTCGATGCTGGATGAGTTCGTAAGATTTCGTGAAGTTCGCGATTATTCTCAAATATAGCCCGTTGCGCGGACTGTCTGCCGTGACATATTGATTTTAGTTTTTTAGTTTTTTTTTTTTTTTGAAGGACATGACCGAATTAAAATGTTGTCATGAACTTCGCATGTTAAGGACTACGTTGAGTACATAATAATTACATTTACATTCGCGCGGTACGAAGTTTGCAATGAATATATATGCGTGGAAAGAGGAGAAATATAATTTTGTAATATCCGTGAGTATCAGAATTAAGTTTATATATAAATTTAAATGTAATATTAAAATATCTTAAACATTGTCGTGCTATGTCAATGATAATCGTCGTGATAAACTTATATTTAAACTTTATTCACACATTTCACGTAAATACTTTAATTCATTATATGAAATAAGTCTAATTTATAGCGAACATGCAACATTAAAGGAGATGATGCCATTGAATGAATAAAAGCATTATTTATAAACAATGAAATAATTTTTCACTACACAGAATACATATAGAATTTAAAATTAACAATAGAAGAACGAAGCAAGAGATATTCTTAATTTACTTCTTCCACCGAATTAAAAGCCGTGAGTATTCGATCCCCTTTACGATTACATTTATCTAGAGCTGTTTTACAGCGAGTAGGTAAACGCTCACGCGTGTATCTCTAATCTCTTCGTTCGTGCGCTTATCGGTCCGTCACAGAAGGGGGTGACAATAAAATACTCGCCTAATCTTACCTTTAAAAAACGGATGTTTCGTGCGAAAACGTGTGCGTCCTCGTCACTCTCGAGGGAATGCAACGCAACTCACATATTCCGCGCATTTTCGTAAGCATAATTTGCGCGTAATTATCGCAGCCAGTAATATTCCTACCCGCGATAAACCGTTTACATGATTAATAGAGACCGGTATTTCGCAAGCCTACGGCACTCTCCTCTTCTTTTCTGAGCAGCTCGCTGCCGCACCGCGTATACTGGGTGGCCTGTGAAAATCGCGTTGTTTTTTTTAAATCTATAATGCGTTATTTATAATTTCTATCTTTGGAGTAAAATATATAATTTAGGATAATTATTACTATTTCCACATTGCAGACACTAATCTGATAAGATAATTTCAATTGATTGAGCATATTAACTAAAGAATTCAAGGTGAATTATTGAAGTAATAATTTGTATTTGTGATAAAAGAAACTCATAAAATGTATTTAATCATTAAATATTCAAAATAGGTCAGATTATTGAAACACTTTCTAAAAATAAATTTAAAATTGACTACATATTTCATATAATTAAAAACAGACTGTTAATTTTTAATTTTCAATATTAAATGCATGAATAATTAAATTTTTTATTCATATAATGTCTGTCTAGAGATAAGTATGGGGGGGACAATTATAAATTATTTATATTCTTGAAATTATATTCAACACGATAGTATATTTCTAATTTATTTATCAACATATTAATTTTCTCATGTAGTTTTTATTAAAACAAAATTAACATTTGACTTATCTATCGACAAAAGATGGTGGTAGATGATCGCCGGACACCCCGTATATGCGCGTATGTATATGCATGCTACGCTCACACGCGTGTTGCTGGACGTACACGCCCGCGCGCAGGACCGCTCTCGCTCGAGGTATGCTATTATCATAATTGCCGCCAATAACGGCCCCGTGATTGGCGCACTTCACGCTTTCTTGATGCTCCTTTTCGGAAGTTTTGCATCCTTTGGCCAAGTTACCCCGTTCGCTTCGTCTTTCTTCTCTCCTTACGTCTTGTTCTCCTTATTCTCTCTCTCTTTCACGCGCGCGCGCAATGGCAATTCTCTTCGTATGCGTTTACACGCGTTTCCAATGGCAATCTGTGACTTTGAAATTCCTAAGAGGTGCACGGAAAAAGGATGACACGTAGGGAAAAGCAGAATCTCGAAAATGAATGGAGAGCGATTCACGAGGACGAGGTCGGACGTGTGCATTTCTCGGCCTGTCTTTTCCTTTTCCATCTGATCGATCGATGGAAAATGTATTTTGCATGGAAGCGAGAAATTTGAATGAGCCCCGAGAAAGTCTGCTGCTAAGGTGCCTTTATCTGTGAATGACGACCTGATCATCTCGTGTATGCTGCAGTGGGTGATTTTCATATCGATGTCTACTATCCTTGCGGTTATTGTCAAACTAACATGTGTTTTGTCTTAGGAGCGACCGTGCTATGAATACAATAGGAAATCGAAGATTTAAGGAAAAAAATTCAATGAAGGTAGAAGATCTCTTATCATATTCATGATATTGCCATTCCTGAAAATATCGTATCTTATGTCCAGTTTCATCAATGTAAATTAATTTTAATCTCGATTCAATTTCTCTTCATTTTTTTTAAATTTTTCTGGAATTATAAATACATTGGTGGAAATGAACATTAGTTACGAATGCAGCGACTCGTCAAGGCATGAGTGACAAGAAAGAGGTAGTGAACGTTGATACAAAATCGAGTCGAAAGTTATATTCGAATTTGATCATTGCTGTAGAACGTTTAATTAATTAAAATATTGCGTTTTTTTTTAGACAGTTTTATTATAGGAAAGAGGAACGGATTACGACCATCGATAGATTAGCGCGATTGATAAACGAGCAAATTCACAACAGGCGGATATTCAGCGGACTTTGTAAAACTCACGTGCGATAAACCACGTGCTAATCACGGCGATGTGTCATCGAGTTGCACGTCAAAAGTTTTAATCCTCGAACATCGGAGAGAGAGAGAGAGAGAGAGAGAGAGAGAGAGAGAGAGAGAACTATTGATCGATTTGTTACATCTGTTAGTATGAGTAACGTCTAGTAAAGTCAGGGTTCTCGTACATATAGAAATGCATTCGTGCACGATGAATCCTATCAAAAGCGAGCTGCATCGAATGATAGATCCTGTTCGAATTAAACGCAGTAAAAAAAAATTTAGTTTTTACTAGGCGGTACGAGTGTAATTAAAAGCATGCGTAAAAAAAATCTGGTTGAGAGGGTTTCGTGGTTCCCTTTATGCAGTTGCTCTTTTGAATTGTTCACCGAGGCGTATGAAGTATTTTACACGTTATTAATAAATTTTTATTAGAATTTAGTTTATAATGTTTTGTACAGATACTGCTATTGGTAAAAATTTAATATTTCAAAAATAAAATAAAATTTGAAATAGAATATAATTCATTATATTTTATTTCTATTAGAATTGGAATCTATGAAAATTATGATGTTATATTTTCTAATTTTTTAATTTCTAAAAATTTGATTTTTTGGATTCCCATTATTATTTCAAAAATAATACATTTAAAAAATGTGATTTTTTAATTAATACTGAATGAGCCAGAGAAACGTTATCTTATCACAATCATCAAAAGTGCACTAACATAATTTCATACAAAATCAAAATGAAAAACATCGTTAATAAAAAAAGATGATCTAAAGGATTGTGAAACAAAAATGACAAAAATGATAAAAATATTTGATCAAATTAAGAATATATTCTTTTTACCAATATTGTTTGATTAATCAATTTTCTAATAAGTTAGAAAATCAGATTTTCTCTTTTTTGGGGGAATTTTTTTTTTCTTTTTAATTTTATCACTTTTGAAATAAGGGAGCAATATGTAAATAATACAAATTATAGAAACTCATATCTTTCATAAAATTCAATTTTGCATTGCGCCGTCATAATTTGCATTCGCACCAATCACACATATTATTAAGCAGCGAAAAGATTAATTTCATTCTAGTTTGAGGGAAGTTGCGATATTGCGTGCTGCGCGATAACACGTCCAGCACCACGCGCACTTTATGTCGCGAACGCCACCGCGCCCCGTAGCAAAGTGGCTTTCGACGTGAATGCAGCTGCACGGAGCGACATACAACCTTCGGCGTTTTCCGTGCGCACCACCGACACGCCGACACGCTCTTTCAGGTCGCCGAAAGGCAATATCGACTAGCGAGATACGTCCATACCAGACGTCGTCGCCGTTGAATCTTGCGCCGAACTCACTGGCTCCATTACCAAACTGTCAACGCGCGCTTGGCGCTGTTAAGCGGGGACCATGCGAATTTCACCGTACAAATTTCCCTGCTCCACATCAGTTCAGAGATCGCTAATTCGTACGGACTAAAGCACACAGACTTCCATATTGTAAACTAGACCGCTAACGTTCCTTGTTTAATGTAGCCCCGAAGTCCTCATTTATTCGCCTTCCGAGGAAATCGTTCCAGTTCTAGGAGTTGCACGAAGTGTGATATTGTGTTCTCTCCGTGGTCCACGTAATGCAAAATCGTGCTTGGCCCAATCTCTTTGAATAAATAAATGGAAATAAATAGCCACGATGAATGTATAGTAATGAGACATTAATTAAACAATAGTAATAAACAATAGTAATAAAGAATTAATTAAACAAGAGTAATTAAGACGAAATTTAGATAAATTGCGGCATTTCAATGCTCTATTTCTTTCTCTTTTTCATTAATTTAATTTTTTTATTGTTCAATCGATTGCTTTATATACATAATCGATTTATTGGACTTGTACTCGTAAAAATGCGACTAAAAGTGACAATTCTTATTGGCGTTACATTTCCATAACGTGACTCATGAAAGTGTAAAGAGGTAATAAAAAGGGTCGTTGCGTATCCGTGGTAGTTGGGGTGATTGCAGGGCGTAGGTTAAGTCCAGAATGGAAAGAAGCGGGCATTTCAACGGATTCTGAAGGGAAGGAAAGCGTGTACGCGTGCTGCGTGATTACGTGCAGTTACAAGCCCCTTAAATCGCGTAAAAGATAAAACTGGCTTTACATTAAGCGTGCCTTCTAACAGAAGTGCACACAATCCCCATAAATAGTTAGCCTCCACCTTTCTCCCGCTTCTTTTCTTTTTGGTTTTTTCATTTGTCATGAAAGTCACCAAAAGATTATCGATTTAACGTAGGTCTAACAATAAGTATACTCTCCAGTATCTCCAAGTATCGATGTCACTTCTATAAATAAAAAGAAGGAATGATTATTAATGAATATCTGAACGGACATTAATTCCTAGAATACAATGATTTGAATGAAAAGTTTTACTGTTTAAAAACTTAAAACATGATATTTGTTAGGAATCTTTTCCATTCGACATCAACATCATTTTTTGAAATAAAAATGCTTTAATTTGATTACAAAATAAAATTTCTATTATTAATTAGAAACATCACGCATGTTTTTAATTAACATTGTAATAGCCATAGGATTATGATTCATGACGGAAATAGTTAATACTCGGAGACGGTTTTCTCGGTCCAAGGACGACGAGTGTCTGTCTTAATGAGCTATCGCAAAAATGATGACGTAGAAAAAAGCGAAATATTTATATCGCGGATGTACTTTGACAAGATAATCGCAGGCGGACGATAAAACGGAATATTTATTTCAATTTTAAATTGCTTCGCGTGTGTTTAATGAGAAAATGTTTAATGAGGAAAGAAATAGCCGCAATGCATTTGTTTATGACGATAAATTCTCGTTTATCGTCGATCCGATGCATATAATAGAGCCGTTTCATCGATTACAGCAATGATATGGAAGAGGTTAAGAAAGGGAATATATGTATATATTTTATAAAATATTCATAGAACAAAATATTTTAGAATATTTAATATACATATTAAATATATATATATATAGATATATATATATTAAAAAAGTAATTATATTATTATTCTCTGCAGATCGACGGTATTCGATTGCGGAATGAACGATAACAAATGTTTCCATATTGGTAGACGGGTTTATTTGCCGCACGACGAAAATGTAATAATCTATAACAAATTAATTATATTCTTAAATAAGCGACCGAATATTATTGCCACCACTGTTTATTATTGTTTGTATCATTAAGCTGGCCGTATATACGCGAAGCTGCCACGATGAAACCTTCAATTTAACGAATCACTAATAAATTCGCGTAATTCTGTTGCGAACACGGTCGACAATTACGATATAATTGTTATTTCATTTCCGTCCGAATAAACTAATGAAAGATTCAATGCCGTGCTGTGCCTGGCAACGGCCTCGCTCGATATCCGGTTAATAAACTGAATTTTGCTTGAACTTTACAATTTCCAAATTTTATTCTCGAAATGTCGAGAATCATACAATTTTCGTAGATAAAAGAAGTAACGAATGTATAACAATTATGATAAATTATGATAAAATTTACCGTAATATAGATGAAATGTTAAACTACTAATTATGTTCAATATCTATTATAAATGTAAGAGCACATTTCTGATGCATTAATTCTTATGGAAACTCTTGCAGAAAGAAATCGTCCACTAATAAACAGATCGTTTAATTATGAAATGCGATGTATTATCGTTAATTTTTTATCTTTATTTCTATTTTTGTTATTTTTATTGAAGCTGTGTCGTTCTTAAAATAAAGTTAAATTCAAATTGATGTCAAATGAGAAAATATGATGAAATTAAAAAATACTGTTCCTGAATGTTATTCTACCAAAGAATGTAGGTCGATATATTAAATGTTTCATATTTTTTTTTATTCATCCATATGATCTTTAATTTTGTAAACTACAATAAAAAGTAATATTATAGTATCACGCAGAAAGATGTAAAAATAGATTTTTATTTTTTGAAACATAACATTCTTTGCAACATTTACGTATTTTCTAAAGTAAAAGTATACTAATAATAATATTCATAAAAAATAAATTAGTTTACATTGAATATAAGGTAAGAATTAACATAAAGATTGTATAGCTGCATAACAAAATTATATGTAGTAAGGTTAAATTCGAAGAGTTGAAAACGACATTTTCACAATGCTCGAATTTGCCAGCGATTAGACTTGTTGATATTAAAATCGTGTACACGTTGATATTAAAATGCTGACTCGAGTAAATCGTTAATTAGTCGAAAACAGCACGGACGAGATCCAACGGATTCCGTTTTATTGCCCATCGTAACAAGCACGGTATAACGCACGGTCGTTTCTAAATAAAATTAGTGTTCACCAAGCGCCCTTCGTTTACGTCGCGCCGGGTTGTGCAAAGCGTATCGAGGAGGGTTCAACCCCTTAAGGATCGCGCGTGTCGCGAATTCGCTACCAACTCTGCGGAGCTCTTTTCTATTGGATCATGGTACTAAATGTAAAGTAATAGATAGCGGATGTTAGTAACGATGGTAAACGTAATATTTCTTTAATAATTGATATCTTAATTACCTTGTATACTTTAAATTACGATTGCTATTGCTGAGATTAAAAAATATTTATGAGACACCTACTATTTTAACGTGACATTTTGTAAGTAATTAACGCATTAATTGTCTCGTATACTTTACAGTTACTCCATTGCTGTTGTACGAGATTAAAAAAATATTATTCACAAGACTGCTATATTATCTTCTAAATCGATCAGGTGACGACGTAAGCTGAGATATAGCACTACTCATAGTTTTCGTATCGCGGTTTCCCGAGTAACAGAAGCAGTGGAGATGGGTCCAACGATTTTCCCGATCAACAAACGTGTTTACACGCTTAACGATCGTATCTTGCAGAGTGGAAAGAAGGTGGCGGGGTGGCCGTTCTTGCCGGCGGGAACTTTGTTCGTTCCTGTCTTGGGAAATATCGCGGAAGGAACATCTGTGCACTCGTTTCTTTGCCTCCCCGAGGATCCTACGGCGTAGACGGGCAATAAACCATAAGTCGGTGACGGCTTGAGGAAAACTCCTCGAGAGCTTGTTTCCTGCATTTTCTCTGTTCGGCCGAGAGGCGCTCAGTCTGTAAGAGATGGCCCTCTTCCCCGCTCTTTTACCATTTGTATGAGCGTCGTGCTCTCGCACCCCCGCTTTTAATCGTTATTGTCCTAATGTTACTGTTACGACGCATGGTGGTGCTCTGTTGCTTCCACGGGATCGTCCCTGCCTTCTGAGGGATAATCCTGAATTTCGTATTATAGCCGCAATTCGCACAATTCGCTGCGTTTCGCATTCGACCCTTCTCGCCCTTTTGCTACTCCTTCGATGCTATACCCTCACGAGCCTACTTTTCTGTCCCTCGTGACGGTTTTACGCCATTATGTTTACTCGATGTATCTTTAAACTCTTGCACTAGCGATTTATGAGATGTTACTTGACAGAGGAATTTATTACTGCGCTAATATAAAAATTAATTAGAGGTTTATTATGTAATAGGATTCGAAACGAAGGTTTGTTTCAAGCAATTTTCCTTCTCCCTCTTCCTTTTCTTTTTATTTCTTGAAAATAAATTATATTGAATTATATATTCTTGATATACAGAAAAAACTCGTACAATTACCGTTATAGTTTCGAGAACTGTGCGATTAATTTTAATTATTCTGATCTCAAATTTCTTAGATTCCAGAGGCTTTTAAATTTATTTCAAGTATGACCCGCTTCCCTTTGCGTCTCTCCTAAGA
>Ga0157363_1007623_pt1 | contig 10251 bp, 3 predicted proteins | sample AttsexASBM1_FD_111477 | JGI IMG/M metagenome (GOLD analysis project Ga0157363, IMG submission 111477) | Fungus gardens microbial communities from leaf cutter ant in Ribeirão Preto, State of São Paulo, Brazil - Atta sexdens ASBM1 | ecosystem: Host-associated > Fungi > Mycelium > Unclassified ...
CACACACACACACACACACACACACACACACACACACACACACACACACACACACACACACACACACACACACACATATACACACACACACACATAAAAACGACAGAAATACATTCAGCGTAATATCAGTATAGTCATTTACCGACGATCTGTTGCGATTCTACTTCCGTCATGTGGAAATTTGCTATTCCACAACGCATAATCGTTACCGCGCTCTCGTAAATTCCACGACGTCGCTGTCACTCTGTCATGCCAATTATTTCACACTTTGTACACATTCGAAATAAAAAATTTGTATTATTTGTTTTTAGACTACACAATAGAATTTATTTATGTTCTATTGTTTGCTCTGCTAATTACTAAAATAACAATTAAAAATTGAAGATATCCTATATGTTAAAAAAAGAATGGTGTTTAAAAAATATGATATTCTGTCAGAATATCATATTTATGTATTATTTAATAAAACGCGAATGTTTTGTATATTATTTAATAAAGTATTGGAAAAATAAAATAAAATAAAATCTATGAAACAAGTCATAATATTTTGTAACATTACAAAATTTTATTTCTTTGTAAAAAGTAAATTATTTTTTAAATGATAAATATATTATTTGATGGCATAAAACAAATAAATTTTAATAGGATGAAAATTTTATTGTAGATCATCAATTGATAAATCAAGGATTTATAAATTGTTGAAGTAAGAGACAATTTTATATATAATAGTTAGTCTAATAAATTATATTTTTAATATAAAATGATTAATAACATTTAAATCAAGTTATTAATTGTTTTAATGTTAGATTTTGTACACACACAATGTGGTTTATAGATTAACTGTAAAAAATCCACGACTAAAATGCTAATCGCCAATGCATCCAGTAATCAAACAATAGCTCCTACGTCATCCATAAAATTGCGAAGATCCCGTCGATTATCATCCACTAGAGGATTAAAACAACGATTTACCGCAAATATCCCGAAGGATTCTCTTCCTCGTCAAGATCCGGATCATAAACTCGGTCTTTGTGCCCCAGCTAGCAAGAACATCGACAAGGACAACACGAGAGGCAAACTGATAAACTGGGAGATGAACGAGAGGATCAGCTTGAGTAGCGGCTCCAGTGTCGGATTGGCGATTCGTCCCGACAGCAGGAAAGGTATCGAGTTCAGCGAGAATTACAGAAGGGAAATGGAAAGTAAATCGAAAATCGGAGAATATTCAGAACGGAATTGCGAAACCAAATCATCAGCATTGTCATCAACCAAATCAACATTGGAGTTGATGAACGTGTCCGGATTCCTCTCAAATATCGATCGAAAGCACCGTAGAAATTCCCATTCAATCGAGATCGATACGAAGGACGAGAACATTCTCAAGAGCGATTCAAAGTATGAAATCGGTATTCCCAGTCGTAGCTCTGTGACAAGAAAGCAGAAGCAACAGAATACGCTCAGAAAGGACAAGGCTGATACGACGAGAAAATGGATCAAGGACAAGGCCAGTGACTCCATTTCCAAACGGCTAGAATTGATTCATGAGCTTAATCAAAAGATTTTGGCCAACTATGAAAGGTTTCACCAAAGATCAAAACGTGCCAAAGATACGAAAGAAAAGATTACCAAAAATCGTGTCAAGGATAATATTGATCCTGAGGAACATGTTTATACAGAGATTAAGAGGAAAAACAAAACAATCTGTAGAACGAACGATCGAAAAAACCAGGGCATACTTAAGCAGGATATCTCTAACCAAGATACTTGTAGAAAAGATTGCTCCAAGAGAGATGCTTGTAGACAAACAGATTCTAATAAATCAATCTTATCTAGAAGTTACTACGAAAGTATGGAAGACCAAACGGAGAAGAAAGACGTTTCAAGAACTACGAATAAACCTGAACGCAGGATTGTTTGCGAGAATACGAACTTTAGCATGGCGGCTAAGGAAAATTTCTACCAACTAGACGAGAAAACGCAGCCATCGAAATATATGAAATTGAAAAACAAGAAAGAACGATTGTCAGAAGGAAGTTCGATCTTCTATGCAAATGAAGACGTGCCTCTAAAGAAGATCGAATCAATTGAGACTCAAGATTGCCTTGAGAATTCCAGATTGTATCCTGAAAATTGCAATCTGTATAATGACGAGCCGGAGAATGATAGTTTGAAAGAAAATGCAAAAGCTCTGAAGATCGATCGATCCGATCTGCAAAAAGATAATGTTGAATCGCGGACAGCGAACGAAGACACTGTGATAGACGAAAAGATTTTAGAGAGCAAGATTCTGGAAAATCTGGACGAGACAATCGATAAATTCGATAGCGAAAGGATGCAGCTGACGTCGGAGGATAGCAATGAGGAGAAGGACAGCTTCAGCACGGATTCTATACAGAGTGGAAGTCCCTTAAGTGTGAAAGATACGAAGGACGCCGCTAACCTCTTGGATACCTTCAATTCCTCGTGGGATTCGGGAGTCGGGGTGGACGTCGGCAATGGGAATGGGTGGGTGAGGATACACACGGGGATCGAGAGCAGCCTCGTATATCTTACTCTGGACACCACAGCTAAGGACGTCTGCAGGGACATGCTGCTGGGAGACGACTTGTCTCTGTTTGTTCAGGTAAACGCCAGTCTCCGTAGCTGATTGTCCTTCAACTTATGTGCCAACATCACGTTCACTTTGTTCTGTAAAAAAATGAAATATAAAGTATGACTGAAGTTTTCGTGGATACGAGAGATATAATTTTGATTTAATCTTTTACACTCTGTGTGTATAAATACAAGAAAACATCTAAGTCTAAATTTTATATATTCATATAAAGATTAAATTTAATTAATAATTTTGTGGTTCCAAGAATAAATCCCATACAAATAAAATGTCTATATCAGCCTCCGCGATTATTAGTGCGTAAATTACATATTCATAAGGTGATAAGATATAATTTTTACAAATAATTGGAATAATACTTACTAAATAAAGTTAACAAGTTTCGACTCTGGATTTGAATTCTCCTTAGTGCGAAAGTCAAGTACAAACTGAGTCCAGAGTCAAAACGTTTGTTTGATAAGTGCATTTCCATTATTTATGAAAATTATATCTTATTTCCTTAATGAATATAAAATTTACGTTTTAACAACCGAACTTATGTAAGTATTTTATTTGTATTGGATATATATAGATCATTTTCATATCTCTGAGTTTTTTAAATTCTTGATTTTTTATTGAATCATTGAAATCTAAAATCACCGAAATTAACAAAATATAACATTATATAAATAACATTCAAAACGAACCCTACCTTCTCTCTTAAGAATTTTTACTTTTAACTACTTAAGAGAAACTGACAATCTCAAAGAAAGTCGAAATAGCCCACGTGCTGTGCGTTACTGTCGTGAGACAAGCGTAGCGTAGTCCGGCTTCTCAAAGATAACGACGTACGCGCGAGTAATCAAAGGAGTCTAAGACTTAAATAGCCGGCCGAGTCGGTGAAAGAAGTTTCGGCTCAATGAGACTACTAAAGCCACCGAGCTGAATACCGAGTTAACTATGCTCTTGCAAGAAGAAGACGTGCTCGTTCTATCCTGCAAACCTTCGATAGCGAAGACAGTTAGGTACTTCATTATCTCATAATTGTTAATTGGCCGCAAAGTTAATTAATAATTACACTTAGCTTTATACGAATTAAGCAATATCAAATATATTTAGCTTCTATCAAGAATAATAGCATTTACGTTAATTATCGTTTACGTTAAGAACATTTTTAATAAAAAAATTAGTAGATAATTATTTTTATTAAAATTTTATTTATGTATAGTTACGTAAATGTGAAAACTGCTAATCTATGATTAAAACTATAAGTATTTCATTTACATCATAAATGTGATAAAAAAAATAACAGTCTTACTTCGACAATATTATTATAATTACTTGTACTCTTTTTAGGACATAAAATAAGTTGCTTGATTTTACTGCCTAATAAATTATATAATTTAGTATTTTTTATGTATACGATGATGCAAAAACATTTGCCTTAAAATTTTTAATTAATATTTTTACGAAACATAGCAAATTAAATAATACATAAACAACGTTCATTAACAAATAAAACTATATGCACTAGTATAAGATGGCATATTAAAATATAATGATATATTAAGATCATTGAGATTATCGAAAACTTCAAAATCAATAAAAACAAATTAATTTATAATTTATATTGAAGTAAATTAATTTTATAGAAATAATTTACGAAATTTGGAAAGTTATAATATATACAGTATTTATGTGTTATCCTTTCATTCTCATTTAATTACATAATAATTTTGAAATTATTAATTAATTTATATATATTACTAAAATATACATATAGAAATATATAATATTAGATTTGATTCGTAACACACAAGTGTTATTGATATATTTTATACAACTAAAATTTTTCTAAATATTCCGATATTGTTTATAAATTTTCTTCATGCATATACGACAAAAGAATTTACTGCTTAATCCGCAATAATTCGTTTCACCTCGACGTATTGAATACGCTACGTTTTTGCGAAATAAATTTTTCGTCCATATTATTCGCTTGATGGGTTGGTTGAACAGTTTTCATACGTGGGAAAAAGGCGACCCAACACTTCTCATGGACTTTATCCGTGAATTCCTTCTAGCTTCTCCCTTTTAAAATGTAAATTTGTCGAGAGTTGCATTCTGATTCTCAGTATATTATAAAATATAATTATGAATTATTCCGGATACAGTGAATGGACATTTAAATCTTCATTTATTCACCAAATGAACGAAAAAGAAAATACCGTGACTTTATTTGACAGCTGTGAAAAATGTGTTACAAAATGTTGAGCATTTCCCATTTGATAATTCTCGAATTCATTCATATCACCCAGTACATGAGACAGACATAGGTCACGATCGCCATACGATACGAACAGAATTTTTCCGTCGATGGAAGACAGCCCTCAAAGTTCTGAGAAAGCAATAGAGCAACCGATGCGTTCATGGAAGAATCTCTATATTTTCAACGCGTTGGAGATATTAAAGGCTCACCGGCCTGCCGAAAGAATCTACTGCTGCATCGTAATACTTATCGATAAAAATTTCCTTCAATCCGACCAAAATGCGGTTCCATAAACGCATGAACTCATTGAGTTAAAAAACAAAGTGACCCAGATCTATCAGTTTTTTCGATCACAATATTTACAATCACCATATTACAATCAATAACAATGATTTCGATGACATTTTCAATGTCAAGCCCATATATAATTTATACAGAAAATCGCTTTGGAATCTTATAAATGGCTCCAGTGCTGAGTAAATATCTCAATCCTTAGCTGTCAGTGTTAGTTAAGTCTGACCGCAGGAGAATAACATTACTGCGGCGAAAGCCGTAGACGTAGAACAGTATGAAGTAGTAATGACATGACACCTAATATTTCAAAAGTTGTTCTCTTTCCCTCGCTCCCCCCTCTGTCTCTCTCTTTCTTTAGCAATAACATTGACCAATACTGATACTACATCAGTCTAACTGTTTCGCGATAATAGAACTACGTGTTCTTTTAAGACTTTGGATTACTCATTGTAGTTATATTGAATTACAACATTATTAAGCGAGAAATTACATATAATTTCCTCTGTTGAGATATTAACTCTCCCAAATGCTCTTGATATAGTACATGAATATTCTAGCAAGCATTGACCTGAATAGACATCGTAATTCTGATAGTTAATCGGTAATTGATTATTATCGAAACAATATTGACTGTTAAGATGTGATTAACACTTCTGAGTTTACCTACCCATTAAGTTTGCGTAAAAATGTCAGCGATTTTTACAATACCTTTTGAAATGTTGCATAAAGTAACGATCGTGCTTAAAGTTATAAAAATAGAGTAAAAGTAAACTATGAAAAGGTGGAAATTTAAAATCCAACATGCGAAACCAAGCATTATTTCGGAGAATCCCGCGGGATTCGCGAGAGGCTGTCGCTGCCAACGGGAAAGATCCCGTAGATCGAAACTCCACGTTCGACTGTTATTGATCGACGAAAGAGATCAATGCGCGAGTAAAGAGGACCAATCCATGAAAACAAACGAAAAATTCCGCAGATCGTGAAATCTCTCGAGAGATGTCCCACCTACAGGGTCGGACTGCAAACGAGAAATTTTTTATCTCACATAGGAATTAAAAGAAAGTATCATAAAGTATGGCAATACAGCACGTACATTAAGATTTTTATTGATAATTTTGTTAACATCTGTAATGCTGGAAAAATAAAATTTTAATCAACTATACAATTACATATTTAGATGCACTGAATATTTAGATACACTGAATATCGACATTGTGTAAGAAATGAAGCTGAAAGTATGAGAGATTTACGTTTAAAGATTGAAGATTTACGCTATTTTAGTTCTCTTCTCAGTCTAAGACTCAAATAATTTAAAAGTCTTCTTGCGTCGGCCCTGCTTCCTTCCCGAGAGAAACATCGTGGCGCTTTGGGAACAAACATGCACGAAGACGAACTGTACAATAATGAATTCAACGAACGTATATTTAATGCAGGATTTAACGTCTCAAGAAAAATACTTGGTATTCTTGTCAAGTGAGAGCTAACCTTCGAGTTGAAAATCATTTACACTATTTACAGCATATGTTCTTCCTATGTTTCTTCCATTGTATGTGATTATATTTTTATTTATGCGCTATTATAATGGCTAATGCGCTGTATGCTATTTTCATAAAGAAGTAATCAACTTTGCTTGCGGAAAAGATTCGTAAAATGAAAAAGATTGTTAATCTTCGAAAAAATTGTCTCTCAACGCATCTCGACGTACCTTGATATTCTATTAACATAACGAAAGCTAGAGACAAAGCAGTTTGGTATTTATTACGTCTCCGCAAACTAAATCTCGCGAGGTAATCGCACAAACTTGTCACACGTTACATTCTGTTTCTAAATACTCGCGGAACACAGATTATTCCACATCAGGATTATGGAGTATGGCATACCGAATTAGAGTGAACTAGACGAGGAAGAGCTCGTTTCCTACAATAGTAGTGTTTCAAGCTCTCGACAGGCCTGACACATCAGTCTCATCTGTCAACTCGTATAGGAACAATGCATGCACAGAGTCAAGAAGACTTATGCGAGAGCCGTTCAAGTTGCATCTCGGTTTGATTGCGAGACAGTTTTCCTCTCAACGAGAAGCGAAATGGGAAGGAATGAAATGACGCTATGAAGTTTTACATATGAAATATATATACACACATTCTCTCTCTCTCTCTCTCTCACACACACACACACACACGCACGCACGCACGCACATCCTTATAAAGGATACTCGCGTAAATAAATTTTTTATCTAAATAAAAATCTTATTTACAGAACTCTTATTATTTTTTCACTGATTTTATTAACTAGATTATACAATTTATAAATTACTAGATGTTTTTAATTTTTTAGTGATAATAAAAAAAATGATAAATGATTAAAAAAATTTTTTGTGGTAAAAATATCAATTGAAATATATTTAACTAACAATATCAAAATAATTTGATAATGATATAATTAAAATTAAATAAAAACCTTAAAGTTTTCTTTGAGTTGTCAAATTTTTTGAACGTTTTAAATCGAGAAAATTTATAAGATTACAGCTAATACAATTAATTTATTCTTTGATATTAATGTTAATTAAAAAAAATTATTATTAAAAAAAACTAAGTTCTTTAATTAAAAGGTAGAGAATATGTGCAAAGGAAAGGAAGGATTTTATTTTTCTTATAAAACATTAAATCTTAATAAGATCTTTCAAAATCTTGTAATTGAAACAATCCGATAATCTTAAAACTCTCTTTATAATCAATTCTATGAAAAATGTATACTGCTTAATTTATTTGATATGAATGAAATATTTTTTAAGCTAAACTATACAATTCGCTATACAATAATCGAAGAAAACGAAGGTAACGAAATAAAAAGTTCTAACGAATCAAGGCAAAAATCTTTAGACAAAATAATAATCATTTTATGGATCAGGAAGACCATTATGTTTAAAAAAAACATTCAATTAGATTTTATATAATCTATAGCAGTATTAATCAATTGTTCTAATAATCATTCATTTGAATCAAGATTACTCCAAAAACATGTTAGATGAACTGCCTTTTAACTTTCATTGATGACGAAACTCTTTCTAGTTAACTAAAATCATGATTTGTTACTTCCATTTTGCAAATGCTCCATTTACGAGGTGTACTTAACGAATATCGTTTTACGAGCGACATTGTTTAACGATTATTGTTTTACAGCTCCCGCCATTGCTTAATGATTTTGCCCCTGTGCTTTTTTCATGTATCGCTAAAGAACAAAAAGAACAAAATGAAGGAGAGAAAGAGAGAAAGAGAGAGAAAGAGAGAAGAATGAAGAGAGAAGTGAGAAGAATGTTAGATGCGATAAAGTTTCGATCGCTTCGTCAAAAAGCATTTTATATCCTTGGTTGCGAAAGACTTTTTTATGATTTTCTGAAGCCAATAAACAATGAGATTATATACAATAGGATTTTATTAAAACCGACGCTTAATAATTATGCAAATTTATGAATCAATTATTATTAATGCTCTCGGATATATTTTTTAATATTTTTTTGTCTTATATCTAATATCATAGTGACATTTTTTATAGTCTTATTTATCTCATCATTGATTATATAATCTTTGGATTTTTAAATCTGAATTATTTTCAGATCTTCAACTTTTTAATATTAACAATTATTCAATTATTACTTTATATTACTTCAATTATTACGATAGACTTGAATTATTAAATGTTAGATGATGTGAATGCTCTTTCTCAAATATTTATATGTACATTTTATGTGTATTCCTTATTATATATGTAAAACATTTTTTTAATCTGCCATGTTAAAATTTTTATCTATTTGAATTAATACATAAAAAAATTTTGTTGCAGCTATCGATTTTTAATTTAAATTATTTTTATTTTAAATAGTGCTTTTGTTTAACGTAATTATGAAACACTTACAACGTAAAATAGTAAGGACTATTTGTTCTTTTAAAAAGGAATTATAGCATACGAGATATGTGATCCTATTTCTAATCCTCTTACACCTCGAAAGGATAAATAATCTGTATTACGGCTACGTATATTACGTTACTTGAAACGAAATCGTGATAGGAACGGTCGAGATAGGCTGACGAGCAATTTGTATTTTTAATTAAAATCAGTCCGGTAGTCGCGTAAATCCGAGGAAAAGCGCAGCGGGAATAAAATTGTCAATCATAACGACGCTGAGAATTGTCTTTCGTTAAGCGGACAAATTTTTACGCGCCGTTGCCTAATTTAATTAAAGGTACTCGTTCAGGTACACATGCAGTGAACGAAGTGACAATAAATAGATTACAACAGTAAAAGCCGGTCTCACTTAAAGTAACAAACGCGTAAGAGAAATATTAAAACGTTGGCGCTTTTTTTTTTTAATTTTAACTCGTTTATTCTTACTCCGAAAAAGAATAAAACAAACCTAATAATAAACTAGTAAATTATGTTAGTTAACTAAGTAAATTATGAAAATATTATGAAGTAGTTTTTACGTGAAAAATTCTTCGACGGTATTAAAGTTTATTTTAATCTTCCTCAATTTGAGGATCCTGTAATCGGCTAGAAAGAATCGCACGAACGTATCTCGAATGTGCACATTTTCGCGTTGATCTATGATGAAAGTAATTCTATTTACTTATCTGCGCTTTGAGAAAAACCGTTTTTCTGTCGTTTTTCCATGCCCATCGCGCTTAATTCGACGTAGGTTAAACTCACCCGATTAAACGAATTTACCGGTGGGCACCTGCCAACACAACGACGTAACGCTCGCAACAGCAGGTGTTTGCGTTTATACACAAATAAGGTGGGATAATGCATTCGACTTTCGACTAATGCAACGAACAGGTGTTTAGTGACGCCAGTAAAGAAAATATACGAAAGGTCCTTTATCTGAAGGTCCTTTGCCTTTGGTGTATTGTCAAATTGAATTGAATAAAAGAGAAAAAGTATTGTAATATTTATGAGACAAACGAGGAAAAATTGATTGCTCATATACGAATAGTGAAGTTCAAAAATGTTGCAAAAATTGGCAACATTTCACCTTGAATAATAAAATATCTTTGTAGCTACAAAGCGAATTGGCGTAATGAAACGATCTCTCAAATGAAGA
>Ga0157363_1007624_pt1 | contig 10251 bp, 9 predicted proteins | sample AttsexASBM1_FD_111477 | JGI IMG/M metagenome (GOLD analysis project Ga0157363, IMG submission 111477) | Fungus gardens microbial communities from leaf cutter ant in Ribeirão Preto, State of São Paulo, Brazil - Atta sexdens ASBM1 | ecosystem: Host-associated > Fungi > Mycelium > Unclassified ...
AACTGTCAGTGCTCTGTGGGATACCATCGGCGCTATGCTTCCCGCTTTCACTCCCAGTCAATGCGCCAGCTTCTTTACAGCCGCTGGATATGAACCAGATTAAAGCGGAACCGCTCTAGATGTGGCAGCACTGTATCGACTTGCACTAAGCAAAGCAGAAACTGGAGCATGCTATCATGCTGTTGCTGAAGAAGGGGTGCCAGTTCGCAAAATAGCTGAGACCTTGGGGGCGAGGCTCTCTTTACCCGTCATTTCGTTGCCACGTGAAAAGGCTACTGAGCATTTTGGATGGCTGGAAATGTTCATTGGCCTGGATCTAACCGCATCCAGCGCGCTCACACGCGAACGTCTGGGTTGGCAACCCGTTGGGCCAGAGCTGCTCACGGATCTCAAACGCCTTGATATATCATCCGATGAAACACTCCCCTAAAGAGCGGAAGACAAGTGTGAACTGGAAAGCGGGTCATGATGCATCGACCCGCAATCAGCCTTCATCCAGCCCGCAGATGAAAGCGCGTAATTTCGGATGGTTTGCCCAGACGAAGGGCAAATCCCGGCCAGAGTCCCGTGCCGTTGCTCACATAGAGGGTCATGTTGCCCAGGTCGTACCGCCCAGAGACAAAGCCTTCATTACCTCGGGCAACCAAGCGATCAAGACCTAGGATCATGCCACCATGAGTATGGCCCGAAAGCTGAAGAGCAACGCTGCGCTCCGCAGCTGTTCGGGCGTTCCGGGGCTGATGATCCAGCAGGATAACAGGTGCGGAAGCGGGAATACCCGCAAGTGCAGCTCCAAGATCAGGTCCAACCTGACCATGACGGGCCGCAGAAAGGTCTGTCACACCTGCCACAACGAGATGATCGCTCCCACGCGTTAGCACATTATGGGTATTCAGGAGCATCGTGATACCCAGACTTTCAAGGTGCTCGATCCAGCGTTCATAATCGAAATAATATTCATGATTGCCGGGCACAGCGAAGATGCCATCTGGCGCGTGCAGTTCCTTCAAGGGCGCAATATCTCGGCGTCGCATGTCCACTGAACCGTCAATGAAGTCGCCTGTAACGACAATCAGGTCAGCATCAGCCGCATTGGCTCTCGTCACGACGGATCGTGCCCAGGCTTCAGGAAAAAGACGGGTTAGATGCAGATCCGTCAATTGTAACACCCGATAACCATCAAACGATGCGGAAAGGTTGGAGATGGTGACGGTCACCTCCCTTATCGTGGGAAGCTTGATTGCATTGGCAACCCCGATTGCCGCCAACAAGGCAGAGCAAGCCCCGATTATTACGCGGGCAATGACTGGAATAGACACCCACCGCCACTGCACAACTGCGACCAGTAACACTCCCAGATCAAGAGCAAGTTGGAACAGAGCGAGGAATGCAATCGCACTGAAAGCCCAGTTAAACAAAATGATCAGAGGGCGTGGAAACTCCGGAAGGAGTGGTGAGCCAGAAGAAAGGCGCGCCCAGTAATGATACTGCGATCCCATGAAAAGGAAGCCAGTGGGCAGAATTTTTGTGACAGGGGAGAGCGGCAAAGGCCAGAGCCAGTTCAAAACGACCAGCAGGCATGGCAGCACGAAAATCAGGCGCACAGAGGCGAGATCCTTGTCAAAAATTCAACAGGCAGAAAGCCCTTTGAATATGACAGACTGGCACGAGCTGAAAATGGACTCCAGTAAGTCCCTGCGAAACAGGTGTGGGATGATCATCCGGAACGAAATCGCGTGCGAGTATGAGCGGAGCAGGGCAAGCATACGCCCGCCGCCGCCACACTCCAAATTTATATCATGCGACTGTGCGCCTGCTACTCAGCCTTCTGGCCTCCACAAAACAGCCTGTCGTAATAAGGCTCCAATTGTCTCCCTGATTTTCTTTGTTTTTCTTTCATCTATCGGCCATGGCGCGTCCTCACTCTCAAGATAGACACTTTGGGCTTTCTCTAACTGTATTGCGTGGATGCCATGCTGAGGTTGTCCATAATGTCGGGTTATATAACCGCCTTTGAAACGGCCATTCAGGATTGTGGAATAACTGTTCCCAAGCTCGGGTACGTCTATCACGGATTTGATTAGAGTGCCCGCGCAGGAGACCCCATCATTGGTGCCGAAGTTCAGATCCGGGAGCTTTCCTTCAAAAAGCCGCGGAACCTCGGTCTTGATGGAATGCCCATCCCACAGAATGGCCCAGCCCCATCGTTTTTTCAGGCGATCAAGTTCTTCCTGAACAGCGTCATGGTATGGCTGCCAGTAAAGACGCCGACGCTCGGCAATTTCTTCTTCATCTGGCGCATGACCTTCATTGTAAATTGCCTTACCATCGAATGTCAGGTCTGGTACCAGCCCGGTTTTGGGTCTGCCTGGATACAGGGTTGCGTCATCAGCGCCTCTGTTCAGATCGACGACATAACGGGAATAGTTTGCTCGGATCATCCCGATATCGAGGTCCACGCAGCTGCTGTAGAGCTTCTCCATATACCAGTCGGTATCGGGCAGTGTAACACCCAGTTCGGTCATCCGGCTTACCATGCCCGGCGCAAGTGCTGTGCCAGCATGCGGAATAGTTACCAGAACAGGGGCGTTGCCAGCCGCAAAACTAAAAATAGGGATCGTCATCAGTTTCTCCTGATCACTTAAGATCTCAGGGTGGTTATTGCTTTTTGATATGCCCGGCTGATTGCAGCTTCATGAATATGGCGCCCATCGCGGATCACCCATTTTCCTGCACACAACACATGATGAACCGGCAACGACGGACAGCCGAAAATCAGACTATCCAGCATGTCCATGATCTCAAGATCAGGGAAAGAAAGGTCCTGGCGCCTAATACTCAATGCGTCCGCACGCTCACCGACTGCCAGCCGTCCACCCCCATGCGCGCATGCCTGTGCCCCCCCCTGCAAAGACTGCTGATAAAGCCAGTCTCCCACAGAGCCTGTCGCTTCAGAAGGAAGGGAGCGGCACCGTTTGCGAGAAAACAGGCGTTGCCCGTATTCAAGCGTTCGTAACTCTTCCATCGCACTCAAAAGAACATTGCTGTCGGTGCCGATACCGAATTTTCCACCTTCATCGATGTATTTGGAAAGTGGGAAAATGCCATCTCCCAGATTTGCCTCGGTAATCGGACAAAGCCCAGCAACCGCACCCGAACGGGCCAATCGGACCGTTTCCCTGTCGTCCAGATGTGTAGCGTGCACAAGGCACCATCGGTGGTCGACGGGAAACTCATCCAGCAGCCATTGCACTGGCCTGCGCCCAAGTGCAGACAGGCAATCCTCTACCTCGCGTACCTGCTCCGCAATATGAATATGGACGGGCACTTTGTCCGACACGAGAGCGAGCATCTTATGGATATCATCGCCGCTGGCCGCCCGCAGGGAGTGGATCGCCATACCCGCAGTCACCAGAGGGTTCCCGCTGTATTTGCTGCCAATATTCGAAATTACCTGAGCTATAAACTCAGGTGTGCTTCCAAAGCGTTTCTGGCCCTCTGCAAGCTTCTGCCCAAACCCTGCATGGCAATAAAGGGTAGGGAGGATCGTCATTCCGATCCCTGCCTGCAACGCTCCTTCCACGACGCTTTGGGACATCTCGGCAGGATTTTCGTATTGCGTACCATCGGGGGCATGGTGGAGATAATGAAATTCAGCCACCTGCGTGAAACCGGATTTCAGCATTTCCATATATAATTGCGCTGAAATCGCCTGAAGTGCTTCAGGGTCGACACGAGCTGCCAGCCGGTACATCTGATCGCGCCACGTCCAGAAAGAATCCGCAGGATCCAAACGCTTTTCTGTCAATCCAGCCATAGCCCGCTGGAAAGCATGCGAATGAAGGCTCGGAAGTGGTGGCATCAGAACGTCAACATGCTCACTGCCTGCCACAGGTACACTATCTGGCAGGATGGCCGTAAAACAGCCATTGGCATCAAATTTCAATCTTACATTTTTCCTCCAGCCATCCGGTAGGAGAGCCTGCTTGGCAAAAATGCTACTGGAATGCACAGGAAGCCCCATGGAACCGTCACCCTGATTGTCGTTGTATTACGAAAATACGCGAACTAGACATGTATAGATGTTTAAGGTCAAGCCGAGGTTTGGAGAGTGCCCATGTGGGATCGTTTATGGATCGACGTTCATCTGGCAACGGACGCAAGCGGCACGGGCCAACCTGGGGGCGACACCTTTGGCGAGATACGTAATGCTGCGATCGCAGCTAAAAATGGTCTGATTGTCTGGACCGGAAAACAGACTGACCTTCCAGACGCGCCACATAAACTCGCCCACGAAGTCATATCCTGCGGGGGACAGTGGCTGACAGCCGGGCTTGTCGACCCCCATACACATCTTGTTTTCGCAGGAGACCGGAGTGCAGAATTTGCAGAGCGTCTGCAGGGTGTTTCCTATGCCGAGATCGCACAACGCGGGGGAGGGATTCTTTCTACCGTTCGCGCAACACGCGAGGCAAGCGAAGAGGAACTTCTGGAAATAACGCTCAAGCGTGCCCGAGGCCTCGTTGAGAATGGCGTCACGACAGTTGAAATAAAATCTGGCTATGGGCTGACCCTGCACGACGAACTCAAGCAGCTCCGTGTAGCACGCGCCGTAGGACATGCGCTCCCGCTGCGCGTGCATACAACCTTTCTGGGAGCACACTCACTTGCCCCCGAATATCGTGGAAAGCAGTCGGAGTACGTTAGGCATATTTGTGAAGAGATGCTTCCGGCCGTGGCTGAGGCTAATCTCGCGGATAGTGTCGATGCCTTTTGTGAGGGCATCGCTTTTCAACCGGCTGAAGTTGAACGTATCTTCGATGCAGCCAACCGCTACGGGCTGCCAGTACGCCTTCACGCTGACCAGATGTCAGATCTTGGGGGCAGCCTGCTGGCCGCCAACTGGAACGCGCTTTCCGCTGACCATGTCGAATATGCCAATGAACAAAGCGTGCGCGCCATGGCAGCCGCAGGAACCGTTGCAATACTGCTTCCAGGTGCATTTTATTTCGTACGTGAAGAAAAATTACCCCCGATAGCACTGTTTCGAAGACATGGCGTTTCCATGGGGCTCGCAACGGATTGCAACCCTGGAACTTCGCCAGTCCTCTCGCCGACAGCTGTCATGAATATGGCCTGTACACTGTTCAGGCTAACGCCGGGGGAGGCGCTTGCCGGTCACACTCACGTCGCAGCCAAAGCACTTGGGCTCGAAAAAACCATTGGTCGCCTTGAGGTTGGGATGGCCGCAGATATGGTTCTCTGGGACATCGAAGGACCGCATGAGCTGTCATACTGGATCGGCGGAGTGAAACTTTCATCCCGTATTTTTGGCGGAAATCCGGATTAAAAAGCATTTCCGAAGGTGGAACAGGCATACTCGCTTATGCCAGTATAGACCAATCAGATCTGAATAAGGTGAAAGCACGTGTCACTCGTCTTAGGAAAAGACAAACCCACCGCGCGTTACGAGCAGGTCAAGGCTTACATCACCGAGCGCATCGAAAGTGGGGAATGGGGCATCGGGCATCGCCTGCCATCTGAAAGTGAACTTGTAGAACTTCTCAGCGTATCGCGCATGACCGTCCACCGCGCATTGCGAGAACTGACGAGCGAGGGTGTCGTCACGCGGGCACAGGGCGTGGGAACATTCGTGGCAGAACCTGCTCAACGTGTTGAACTACTGGAATTGCGTGATATTGCAGATGACATCGTTTCCAATGGCCATATCCACACAACGAAAATTATTTCGCTGGATGTGATCCGTGCAGACAGCGACCTCGCTACAGCATTTGGGCAACGCCCGGGTGCGCGCCTGTTTCATTCTATTATCGTTCATTTTGAGGATGATACGCCCCTTCAGGTAGAAGAACGTTTCGTCTCTCCTCATTTTGCACCCGACTACATGGAGCAGGATTTTTCGGCGACACACCCCCATCGCCACCTCTCCTCCATCGCCAGACCGGAAGAAATCGAACACGTTGTTTTCGCCGTAACTCCGAGCGTGGATATCTGCACACTTCTCGATCTGGACGAGCCAGAAGCATGCCTCCAACTCATGCGCCGCACATGGGTTGATGGGCGAGTCGTCATGAAAGGTGTCTTCACGTATTCGGGCAGTCGATACAGTTTTGTTGGTCGTTATCGCCCCTGAAATCCATCATGAGAATATAGCCATGAGGGTCATTACGATTTCACGTTGACAGAAATGCTTTCGGTGCGCCACATAAATGTATATACAAGTACAGTCAAGGTGACGTCATGAGCAATCCGACTTCGTCCCGCCTTTCCAATGACCGCATCATTCGTGCGGCACATGGTCCAGAAATCACGGCAAAGAACTGGCAGGCAGAAGCCGCCATGCGCATGCTGATGAACAACCTCGACCCAGATGTCGCTGAAAAGCCATCCGAACTGGTTGTTTATGGAGGCATCGGTCGTGCTGCCCGCAATTGGGAATGCTACGACCAGATCGTTCAGAGCCTTCTTGATCTTGAATCGGATCAGACACTTCTGGTGCAGTCCGGAAAGCCGGTAGGTGTGTTCCGTACGCACGAGAACGCTCCCCGTGTGCTGATAGCGAATTCCAACCTTGTTCCGCACTGGGCTAACTGGAACAAATTCAATGAACTCGATCGTGCTGGCCTGATGATGTACGGCCAGATGACGGCTGGATCATGGATCTATATCGGTAGCCAGGGAATTGTTCAGGGCACCTATGAGACGTTCGTTGAAATGGGGCGTCAGTATTATGGAGGCGACCTGACCGGACGCTGGATCCTGACAGGCGGTCTGGGTGGCATGAGTGGTGCGCAGCCCTTGGCGGCAGTCATGGCTGGCGCCTCGATGCTTGCAGTGGAATGTGAGCCGGGCCGTATCGAGAAACGCCTGCAAACGGGTTATCTTGATCGCCGCGCAAATACGCTGGACGAGGCTTTGGAAATCATTGATGCCGCATGTAAAAGCGGCAAACCTGTCTCCGTCGGACTGCTTGGCAATGCGGCAGAAGTCTTTCCCGAGCTTGTACGCCGCGGTATCCGCCCGGATGGCGTAACCGACCAGACTTCTGCACATGATCCACTGAACGGGTATCTGCCCGCTGGCTGGTCACTCGATCATGCCGAGAAGATGCGCATCACAGACCCGGCCGCAGTGGAAAAAGCAGCAAAAGAGTCCATGAAGCTGCATGTTGAAGCCATGGTTGCATTCCATCGCATGGGAATTCCAACCTTTGATTACGGCAACAACATCCGTCAGATGGCCTTGGAAGTCGGCTGTGAGGAAGCCTTTGCGTTTCCAGGCTTCGTGCCAGCCTATATCCGCCCACTTTTCTGCAAGGGGATAGGGCCATTTCGTTGGGCTGCGCTTTCAGGTGACCCTGAGGATATTTTCAAGACTGATGCCAAAGTCAAGGAACTGCTGCCTGACGATAAGCACCTTCATAACTGGCTCGATATGGCACGTGAGAAAATCCATTTTCAGGGCCTGCCTTCACGCATCTGCTGGGTTGGCCTGGGCGACCGGCACCGCTTGGGGCTTGCGTTCAACGAGATGGTTGCCAGCGGAGAACTGAAAGCACCCATCGTGATCGGGCGCGATCATCTAGACAGTGGCTCGGTCGCGAGCCCAAATCGAGAGACCGAGGCGATGCGTGACGGCTCCGACGCCGTTTCCGACTGGCCGCTGCTTAATGCATTGCTTAACACAGCATCCGGCGCGACCTGGGTGTCACTCCATCATGGCGGCGGCGTAGGCATGGGGTTCTCCCAGCATTCCGGGATGGTGATCGTTGCCGATGGCACCGAGGATGCTGCCAACAGACTTAAGCGTGTTCTGTGGAACGATCCGGCAACGGGCGTGATGCGCCATGCTGACGCTGGATACGATATCGCAATAGATTGTGCCCACGAGAAGGGTCTGGATCTTCCAATGATTAAAAAGGCCTGATGCACATGTCTGGTAATTTCATCCTCGACCCAGGCAAGCTTGATCTTCCTGCTCTTCGTCGTTTTGTATTTGACAGCCCCCGTGTGAGCCTCAGCCAGGACGCTGAAAACGTGCTTGCTGACGCTGCCCGATCGGTTGACCGCATCGTTGCCAGCGGAGCAGCGGTCTATGGCGTGAATACGGGCTTTGGAAAGCTGGCCAAGACACGCATCCCCGATGACAGGCTGCGCGATCTTCAGCGAAACCTCGTGCTTAGTCATGCAGCGGGGATCGGCCAGCCAATGCCAGACCGGGTCGTGCGACTGATCCTGCTTCTAAAGGCAAATGGCCTTAGCCGAGGATTTTCGGGCGTTCACCCAAGAGTAGTACAACTTCTGATCGATATGCTTGATCGCGGCGTGATCCCGGTCATTCCAGAAAAAGGCTCTGTCGGCGCCTCAGGTGATCTTGCGCCACTCGCCCATATGTCTGCGGTCGTTATCGGAGAGGGTGAGGCATTCTTTGAAGGTCAACGCATGTCCGGGGCCGCCGCACTGGAAGCCGCAGGCCTGGCACCGGTAGTACTGGGGCCAAAAGAAGGACTAGCTTTATTGAATGGTACCCAGGCCTCCACAGCACTTGCTCTTGTTGCGCTGTTTGATGCCGAGCGTCTGTTTCAGGCAGCCCTCATCACAGGCTCCCTCACGCTGGATGCCGCGCGTGGAACAGACGCCCCCTTCGATCCCCGGCTGCATGCACTACGTGGACAGGTGGGGCAGATCGAATGTGCCGCTGTCTATCGCAAGCTGATGGAGGGCTCAGCCATCCGCGCATCTCATCGGATCGACGATGAACGCGTTCAGGATCCATACTGCCTGCGCTGTCAGCCTCAGGTCATGGGCGCCGCACTCGACAGCCTTCGACATGCAGCAAAAGTGCTGCTGATTGAAGCAAATGCCGTCTCCGACAATCCAATTCATTTCCCTGATACCGACGAAATGATTTCTGGTGGCAATTTCCACGCCGAACCCGTGGCGATCGCTGCGGATCTTATGGCAATCGCAATTTCTGAAGTTGGAGCGATTGCAGAGCGTCGACTGGCCCTGTTGGTGGACCCGAGCATGAGCGGGCTTCCTCCATTTCTCGTCAATGACAGTGGTGTCAATTCCGGTTTCATGATTGCTCAGGTAACGGCGGCAGCACTAGCTTCAGAAAACAAGACACTTGCCCATCCAGCATCCGTGGACAGTCTTCCCACATCGGCAAATCAGGAAGATCATGTATCGATGGCCACCTTTGCGGCACGTCGGGTGGGGGACATCAATGCCAATGTTCGGGTAATTATCGGGATTGAGTACCTGGCGGCCGTTCAGGGGCTGGATTTTCTAGCCCCCCTCGCATCTTCGGAGCCTCTGGCTCAGGTTGCACAAGTCCTGCGCGCAAAGGTACCATTTTTTGAGCAGGACAGACTGTTCACACCGGATATCGAGGCCGCAGATGCGCTCATTGCAGCAGGCTTACTGACGGATGCAGTATCCGAAACCCTGACGCTTCCTACCTTCGAGGCAGCATGATTGATGACGGTGCGTTCAGTAGTTTTTCCACGACAGCGCGCCGTCGCCTGCCAGCGCTTTTCGCAGATTATCTGGATGGCGGAGCACATGGGGAGCGCACCATGGCCCAGATCTATGTCATGCGGGATCGAACCATTACGCTTGACATGCTTGAAAGGGCCAGATCCTGCGGTATCCGTGGCATCATTCTCACCATTGATACCGCCATCACCCCTGTGCGAGAGCGCGATGCCCGAAACGGATTTCGGCATCTTTCACGCCCTACGATCCGGCAACTGGCCGGGCTAACGAAGCACCCTCGATGGCTCGCCGGAATGCGCCATCGACATATGCACAAAGTTGGCAATATCGAACGTTATACCGCCTCGCGAGGCGTGATGGCACAGGACCGAGATATTGCTTCGCAAATTGACCCTTCGCTGAGCTGGGACGATCTGGCATGGCTTCGTGCTCACTGGAAAGGGACACTCGTGGTGAAGGGCGTCATGCACCCTGATGATGCGTACCAGATTGCTGAAGCTTGCGCAGATGGCATCATCGTGTCCAATCACGGTGGGCGACAGATGGACCCTGCACCTTCAGCTCTTGATGTACTGCCAGCCATTGCGGATCGGCTCGCAGGTCGGCTGGATTGGACGTGTCGCGGTTTAGTTCCGGACCTTTAAGACCGAAGATGGTCATGAAGGAGACGTGGAATGGGACGAGTTTATAAAGCTGAGTTCAGGCACGAGGCGGTGCGTTTAGCTCTGAG
>Ga0157363_1007625_pt1 | contig 10251 bp, 15 predicted proteins | sample AttsexASBM1_FD_111477 | JGI IMG/M metagenome (GOLD analysis project Ga0157363, IMG submission 111477) | Fungus gardens microbial communities from leaf cutter ant in Ribeirão Preto, State of São Paulo, Brazil - Atta sexdens ASBM1 | ecosystem: Host-associated > Fungi > Mycelium > Unclassified ...
ATGATAGTTGCCGAGACGAAATAGTCCATGCAAGACTACATATCAGGCAGCGATGCTGAGCGACCAGATTCCAGATCTCGACCCAGGCTAACATTAGATTCGCCTGGATCTTCGAGGTAAATTCAGGGACAGGTCCGCGAAATAGGAAATTAACCTGCTTTCAAGGCTGGAACTGTTACTTGAATAGATGACGGAGACCCAGTCAGCAGCAGTCATGCTACACGTTGATCAAGACGCAGCACCAGTATTTTTCTCCTTGGAACCCGCACCGTCGCATGCAGATTCCATACAAAGTGGAGACGAAAACCACTGTTGCCGTTGCACCCACTTGGAAAAGAAGTCGCTGGAATCCATCCCACGATTTCAGCGCAGGAAGTACATTGATTTTGAAGAATTGCCCGAAAAAGCGTTACTAGCTGGACCTCTGGCAGTACTGTGCGCAGGTTTTTTTGCTATCGATCGAAGGCCGCCTGGAATGAATAGGTGTGTATTACGGAGTAGCAGCAAAGACCGGCGAGATCGAGCCCCCCAAGGTACCCGTTCTGCAAACGAGGGCGTTGCTTGCAAGCGACCAGGAATAGAAGCGCCGTGACCCGATTCGGTGACGTGGAGGAAAGTCACGTCGCGGTAGAAAAGGCTAATTGTTCTGTTCTCTTAATAGCCGGATCAGTGCCCAGATCTGGAAATCTGGTTTTCAGCCTCACCCCCAAGATCCAGGAAATCTGGTAGTTAATGCGCGGATCGAGCGGAATGGTTGCGCTTCGCAAACATTGGCCTCGATGTCCTGACATGGCGCCGCTCTCATCTCAGATCTGTCTACCACTAATATATACTTACTTATAATCCATCCATTCTCGTTTCTTCGTCGGCCAAATGTCTCCATCACCCGACTACCCTTTCCTCGAACAAGACCATCACTACTACTCTCCCTCCTCAAGCGACAGTGCCAGTTCTCAATGCGCAGAACTTCCTCTCCTCCCCGAGCAGGGTTCCCTACAAGAACCTCGCTCATATTTTACACAGTCTAGCTCACGCAGGCTGCGGATCGCACACCCATATGCCCGTCTACTCGCCAAAAAAGACGACACAAAGCGACGTCGAATCTGGAATCATGCTCTTGAGAAATTTATTTTCAACCCATATGAATTGTAGGTGATCATGCCAATACCAACACAGGTGCCGTTCAACATTGACAGGTCTACACTCGGAGCGCCTCATCGCCGAACAATTTACCTTGCCAGTCTGGAAGCTCACATCGACAAGCTACATGCACAACTTCTAGAGTGAGTCTCCAACATCGTCCACTGTTTCGTGGCCTCATAACACCCCAAGGATGGGCTGTTGCCCTGTATCTGTAGCTGAACTGGAGCCTTTTCGTGGCCTCAATTCGAAAACAGCCAAGGCTAGCTCATTGGTTCCTTTGCCCATCCACTTGTCAACTGATCAACATGCACAGAGCATGGTGTCGAGCCTACAGCACGAGGTTTCAGTAGCAAGACTCAAGCTCCTCGAATTGGAGCGAGCCGTAAGTTGCTTTGGTACAGCCCATTTCAGCGTGCTCAAATGTAGACACAGAACGCCGAGCTAGAATGTTTGCTTCAAAAGTCCGAGACCGCTGCTGAGCATTTGTGCCGGTTGTAGTGGTTCAAGTTTGGCCTAACATAGATGTTTCAAAATAATACTGTTTCATGGTGCATTGGAAACTAGCGGGATATATTATTCCTTGTTCTACAAGATAAGTCTTGTGAAATCAGCACCCGATGATTTCTTCCTGGTGAGCATTCAACGGTCGATGACTTCACTTCTCCAATGGGCATCACTTGCTCCCTGGTTAGTCGCCAGTTCATAGACTCTGAGTAACACTGCAGAAGTGGACTGTACTCTAGAAGAAACACACCTCAGATAATTCAGGCAGCCCAAGATGACACAAAGACATTGGCAAGCCACTAGATATCACAACATTCAATTTCAAGGCGGTAGGTCCAGATAGGAAAAACTCGTATTTATCACCGTCGGCAACGTCTAGGAGTTTCCGTCGGTAGAATCAATAAGAGATGACCATAACAACAAGGATAAATGTCACTTATAAAGCATCATGCACTGCACTGCACTGCTGCTACATGTCAAACATAATGGGTTTGCCTGTAAAGAAAGTTGAGTCAATGGTTGTTTATAGCAGGAACTGTTATTCTAGCCACCAGAATCTACGACAATCGCATCGATACAGAGGGACCACGACAAACCATGCATGGCGTACTCAAATCGTGGCCTATTGTTCATCATCTTGGGCTAAGAACTTGTGCTTTGTCCGTGATGCTACCTCCGTCATGCCCCGACCACTGCCGGTGACACCGACTACAAAGAGATTGAGATCTCAAAACAATTTAGGTGTTGGCAAGTGCCGTATCAACTAACCTTTCCCTGTGGGATTATCGGGAGTTTTGAAAATACTCGTCCCACTAATCCCTGCTATGTGAACACCTTTCTTCTCCGACTTTTTAGCAAACTTCTGCCAGCTTGCCTGCTTTTGGGTCTGCTCTTTTGCTTTGGCAGCTCTAACTTCAAGCTTTTTCTCATTCTTTTTCTTCTTCCTCTCCCTCTCCTCTTCTTCCGCTTTCGTGAGTTTGCGCTTGTTAGACGTTTGAGCGGTCGCCGAGTAGTTGGGAGGCATTTGCCTCAGGTCGGCAGCTTTAACAAGTTCTGTCGTGTTATACGCTTTAAAAACAATGCTATACACTCTGTTCTCTGCAGAACCACCAAGGGATGTGATCCGTGCTGGATACCAAGCATTATCTTTGGAATATTTCGCTAGGCACTCGTCCCCTGCTGCCCAAATGTGGGCGGGAGTCGATGTAGCAGATCTCCGAGAGCCTTCAACCTTAACCGATGACGCTGGCTCCGTCTGCGTAATAGCAACTTCAGTCAGCTGAATGAGCTCCTTGAGCTCGGAGCGCAGGGACGCGAGTTCTGTATTGTCGGGGTCAGCGGAAAGAGCCGCTTCAACCTGGGATAGCTGGACTTGATACGTTTCTAGATCTGCCTTGTCCATTGAAGAAGGAAGTGTAGTTCAAGGTGAGAACTGGACAGGAGTCCTTTACCAGTATTAGTATTTGCAATAATCAGCGTGGGAACGTAGCGTCTTTATTCTTACATGCCGCTTTACATCTCAATTCACAATTCATCGAAAAGTACTCATTATGGTATTTATTGCCATATTCCACTATGATCAAGCCGAACTTTTTTGTCCTGTTTAGCTTTACTGCCTTGAGGCCGTCCCACCTGGCGTGTGCTTCGCTTTGAATGGTATTTGCGCTGCTGATATGAATGAGTCTTCGAAAGATCTGATATGACTCTGGTTTTGATGTCTGAAAGGTTCAAAGATTCCACCTTTTGGGGGAGCTCATCCGGTGATGGTGGATGAGACCCGTTCTCAAGCTTTAGGGCATTAATGGGCGTGATGCCGGTCTCCGAGCGATGGAGATCGTCTATAGACGTACTGGCTTCAGTTGATCTTGACTGAGAGGGTCCTTCTCCTCGCTCATTTGTGCTTGATTGATCCGTTTTCCGACTCGGCGTTCCTACATCGTCTTCCACATTCTCATCACCAACATATTTATCCCCCGTTTCTCCATCATACACATCTTCAATTTCTTCCTCGGTTTCCTCTTCTTCACTCTCTTCTGCATCTTCATCATCATCCTGTACAGTATCCATGTACTCGTATGTGTCAGTCAAAGGACCTTCCGGAGGCGTACCGAATAGAACTCACTTTTTCCAAGATTGACATCTCTTTCTTCCCAAAACCACTCGCAGCTACCACTGCATCAAGTCTAAATCCCTCTTCAGACAACCCATTTCGGATAGTGCGACTAAATTTAGGGTAAAGCACACTCTCATATTGGAACCTCCGGCGGAAAAACGTCCTGATACACTCGACATCGCGATTGAAGTACCTAGTCGTAAATGAGAGAATGTACAATATGGAGGGTTGTGAAAATATACCACTCTGCGTTTTCATGCCCTGTGCTGACCATTTGAGGGAAATCAATGACGACAGGTTCTCCAGACTCTCGACGAACAAGGATGTTAAACTCATTGAAGTCGCCATGAATGAGACCGGCATGAGCAAATCGAACGATGAGATCCATCAATTGAGAGTATAATTTCCCCGGGGATGGTAGCTCGGCGACTTGCCGCCTTCAGGATAGATAAGTTACGTAGGTTTGCTCCTATCCTACCAAAATACTCACAGAGGGTAAGCGTCAATGTACTCCATAAGTATACAATGTCTAACATGGTCAATGGGACACGGCACCGGAAAATCGTGTTCATGGAGAACCTGCCAAATTAACATAAACTTCATCTGAAGTGGGACGCACAAATAGAATTTACATACTTTCATAAAAGCCCACTCCTTCTCGGCAGCGAGGCGCGACATATACATCCATGATGCAGATTTCCGCTTGCCAAGATAGTCGCGTTTTTGTTTAATTGCACGAAACGAGATACGTCCTAGCCTGATTCAGTTTTCCGACTGAAGCCTCTAATCTCATCGATGAAGATTGACCTGTGAAGTTTTAATACCATCTCCTCGCCGCTTGAGTTGGCAACGATATAGATATCTGCAAGAATCTTAAACTCCGACCAATTAAGGCCTCTTTACAAACGTACCGGATTCTTTACCAACGCCAATCTGATTACCCACAGAATGCATAGAGTCTCGCTTTGAAAGAGCTCGCATTGCCAGATAATCATAACCACCGTATGTCAGGCGATATCCATCATCTAGTATACAGATTGAGAAGAGGAGGAGCGGGAGGTACTGGGGTCAACATACACTTTGAGTTCTGGACCTTTGACACTAGGTTCCGCTTGGCCAGACTGCCTATTAATTTGTTCACGCCGCCATTTCTGAGCCCAGAGATCTGTGCTATTAGAGGCGTTGGTACAACATCGTGGTTCTTGGAGCCCATTTCCACCTTGGCAAATTTTACCATTAGCGGTCTGTCAAAACTGGAACAATAGAATGATCGATCATACAGCAGTTAGAACTCGAAATTCATCCGATGATATATATCTGAGATCTGTCGCATCCAGTTTCATGCTGCCACCAAGTAATAAATTGAGACCTTGAAGTCCAGGTGTAAGCTAGTAAATCACCAACTTGATCGTTGCCTAATTTGGCACGTCAATGATAAATGAGATTCAGATTTTTAGTTGTTTTCTATCATTCATCCGCACGATATCTCTTTCCCTTCGCATAGAAACGGAACATGGGTAGGAATTTCGGCCGTATCCGTCGGGCTATAGATGTTGGTACCAACCCCGTGCAATCAGAATCTGCTTAATTCGAGATCACAGGCCAGTTCCGGCGAAATCTTGGCCTGCCTAGGAGAGAACCTTTCTATGTACGTTCCTAGAGCGGCAACTACAATATCATCGGTAACGTAATATTATTTGGAAGTCCTTCTATTCGTGCTCTTCATGCTTCAGAGCTGAAGGACGAGGAAAAAGATGCCATGTGGGATCTCTTCGAGAAGAATATGTATGAGCTGTGAGTGAAAGACAGTTAAGGTCCGAACAGAGATAAACTATTCAACTCAGATACTCGGGGTCCTCATTTGGATGGGAACCCATGAAGCGAAAGGAAGAAATATTTCACGGATTGTCACGTTTCCTCCTGGTACAAGAGTCAGAGCAGAAAACCAAGGTGGTTGCCTTTTGTATGTTCAGGTTTGAAAATGAAGAAGGAGAAAATGTCATTTACTGGTACGTCGCGTACTAGCTCTGTGATGATGTTTGTAGACAGAGTGGATGCAGCTATGATATCCAGATATCTTCTCAATACCACAGGGAGGGCATGGGCAGGAAACTGACTGATAATCTCTGCATCATCGGCCAAGCGTTCGGAATGGTGAAGATAGTGTTAACAGTTCTGAAAGGTAAGCGCTAGCTAGCTTCCTACCTTATTCCTATATTCAACCAGTCTTTAGCGAACGCAAATGCAATGGCATTTTATCGAGCATGTGGGTGCGTTCATGTGTTACTAGTTCACTAGTTCTGACCTTGACGACAGAGGAACAAGGTTTTCTGTTGACCCTAGTTCACCTAGTGCATACCTGCCAGAGGGCGATTCAAGTAGAGAGAGCTACGACTACGAGATCATGTCAAAAGTTTTTAGTTGAACTCGATTAGAAGCTCACACGTGCATTTATATTTGGACATACGCCGCAGAATAAATGTAATCTGTAAAGTGGCCTGTTAGTATATAGACAGAGCATCGCATCGAAGTGTTATGAATTCAAAAAATCCATGGCCGCTAGCAGAAAGGCAATTGATGCCATCCGCTGTGACCTTGGATGATTATCGTACGTCGAAGGATGCCAGTCCCAAGCAATCGACTGCTGTCTACGTAGATCTTAACTTGTGGAGGATGCTTATGACTCCTCAGACTCTCATGTAGGTTGTTGACGGTTGTTGACAGTTGGACCAGGTTTCTTGAGATTGTATACAAAGAGCAAGAACAAGACCCGTTTGTATGGTGTTGCTTGGTAAGAGCATCCCGCCCAGCTACCCGCCCGAGTCTTTGTCCACTGAAAATCATGTTGTCGTCAACTCTGCGCACTGCGTGTCCCTGTGTATGCCGTATGCCGGGGCGCCGCTTTGCCTCCCACGGTGCTCCTCAGTTTAATGAACCCTCAGGTTATCTTTTTGGTGAGAAGGTGCGTTCGGACGAGATCTTTTGTTGGAAAAATCAATTTAATCTCCCATACTTCAAGCCTCTTCCGCCTGGGCAGAAACGCATCAAGGAGGATTGGGAGAATATATGGTACTGGGGAATGTTTGGGTCTATGGCATTTGCAGCTGTCATATTATATTATAAGCCCGATACAAGGTACGTCCGACCCTAGGATTTCCTCGATTCAATCATGTTGATTTGTTTGCCTAGCATACAAACCTGGGCTCTTCAAGAAGCCAAGAATAGGATGGAAGCACGAGGGGAGAAATACAAGTACGAACCGTCGGCCTCGTCTTCGTCTTCGTGACTGCACTGCCTCACGACCTATATCTCTATGTAATAAATAAATCACTAGCGTTTGGCAAGTGGCAAACACCATTCAAGATACACTGCTCGAGATGGATGTGAAAGCGAGGGGATATTCAAATACCTGCAGAAACAGATATGCTCGATATCACTCAATAAATTTATTATATGCCTCCTTCGTAAGAAGCTTCTCTAGCTCCGATGGGTCCGATAACTTGATTTTGCAGAGCCAACCTGCGAATTCTACTTAGACACTGAAAAGTGTTATAATTCAACAGAATCCTACCATCTTCCTCTGGGGATTTGTTGAGTAGGGATGGCTGTTCTGATAGAGCTTCATTGACCTCCTCAACCGTGCCAGAGGCAGGTGCATACTGTTCAGTTATTTATGATGCGAGGATGCAAAAACATGGATGTGACCTACAATGTCCGAAGCGGCTTTCACACTTTCGACAGCACCAACAGACTCTGGACACCATAAATGTAAATGTCAATTATCAGGACCCGGGTCCACTAAGAGAGATGCCAACCTCCTTTAGCGACTTCTCTGCCAACAGCTGGCAACTCTACGAAGACGACGTCCCCCAAATTTGATTGTGCATGATCAGTTATGGTCAGAGTGCCGATTCCTGTCTGATCATCAAAGACAATTGATTCGTGTTCTTCAGTATAGTACTTGGCTAAGATGGCATTTTTTCAGTTTTAACTCCAAACACGATCACACCTTGACTTACTTATTAAGGTACGGACATGCGGATTCATACACGTTACATACTTGACGCTAGATGCGCGCAAGGTCAATGTAGATGGCCTAGTACGTGTAATGCATCTAGAAATTGTATACATGGATGGTGGAGGAGGTTCAAAAATGAAAACGAGAAAGAAGAGGAAAAAGAAACCTGTGGATCTTCCTTGCCATTTATGTAATCTCCACGTAAGGCAAACTTCGAGTCCACCATGGCAGGTGTGCATCTTTCACCGATCTGGCACATCGAGTTCCATGTTCTATTAGGTAGTCAGAAGCGTGAGGATAGTCTAATAAATTATCGACATGAATCTACTGGAGATAGATTTAACAAGTTGCAAAAATCTCCAGAGCACAGTATCTAGTACTTTTCGCATGGAGTCGAAATGATGATCCCATTGGAATCAGTACATCGATCTAGATCATTGGTGCGGCTCAAGCTTCCTCAAGGATCTTGGTAACAATACCAGTACCGACTACAAACAAGGTTAGCAAATCGGCGGGCACACGTGCAAATACTCACTGGTCTTGTGACCCTCACGGAGAGTGAAACTAAACAGATGTGAGCATATTCCCATTAATTGAGGTGTCGTCACTAACCGCGTCCCAACTTCAGCAGCGACATCATGAACAAGAGTACAAACAAGCTCAACATTGTCGCCAGGTACAATCTAAATTTTTGTGAGCAACGCACACAGAGACCAGCAAAGGAAATGCACCATTTTCTCATCAGCGTCAGCGACACCCTCGGGCCAAGTGAGACCAACATTGACATCAGCCGTGCGAATAAAAAGCTGGGGGCGATAATGGGCCATAAATGGGGTGGAACGACCACCTACAAGAAAATTCTCAGCACTGGGTACTCCTTCGTACGAAGACTTTCACCTTCTTCTTTAGTCAAAACATAAATCTGAGCTTGAATTTTCTTGACAGATTTAATCGTGCCAGGGGCAGCGATAATTTGTCCGCGGCGGACATCATCACGCTTGATGCCTCGGAGGAGTCCACCCATATTATCACCAGCTTGAGCCTTCGGTATATGAGTAAATATTGGGGTTTCTGTATGGTGCTACGAACCCTGTCCAATTCCTTGTGGAACATTTCTGAGAAGGATTTTAGCAAGTCACAGGGACACAATTTTTTGTAGTTCACAAACCAACGCCGATGAGAGTTGTCTTCATTTTGGAGCCGAAACCCACAATTTCGATTTCATCCCCCTTATTAGCCGTTCCGCGCTCCACCTTAAACAGACAATCAGTACAGGCGAGTGAGCTAGGGGAGGCATCGCGACTAACACGACCCGTGGCAACGGTACCACGACCAGAAATGGAGAAGGAATCTTCAATCGGCATTAAAAACGGTTTGTCGAAGTCACCTAGAGAGAAGAATGATTAGAAGACGTATGAACAAATTAACAAGAGCGGAAGCATACGAGGAGGTAGGTCAAGCCAAGTATCGCAAGCTTGAATCAGTTCTTTGACTTTCTCAGAACCAGTTGCTGGATCACGACCTTCAAGAGCAGCAAGGGCTGAACCCATAACGATCGGAGTATTCTCACCGTCGAAGTTGTAGTGGGCAAGGAGATCACGCATTTCCATGTCGACCAGTTCGAGCATTTCAGGGTCGTTAATTTGGTCGACCTTGTTAATGAAGACCACCAATTTTGTGAGACCAACTTGACGAGCAAGAAGAAGATGCTCTCTGGTTTGGGGCATTTGACCATCAGTCGCTGAAACCACAATGATTGCACCGTCCATCTGAGCAGCACCAGTTATCATGTTCTTGATATCTGAGCCACGTCATCATTTGTGATAGAATATAAGTAGAGGTAATGGTAACTTACAGTCGGCGTGACCAGGACAGTCAATATGACCATAATGGCGATTGGGGGACTCGTACTCAACATGGGAAGAGTTGATGGTGATACCACGCGATTTTTCCTCGGGAGCCTTGTCAATCTGGCTATAGTCGGTGAACATGGCATCACCCGTTTCTGAAAGGACCCTGGTAATGGCAGCGGTAAGTGTCGTCTTTCCATGATCGACGTGGCCTAGAGCCTGGTGAGGACCGACCGAGCAAGCAGCAGGGTGGTCATACCAATCGTTCCGATGTTCATGTGCGGTTTCGATCGCGAAAATTGTTCTGCATAACCCCTACGAACGACTAGAAGACATTAGGACGCGTCGAAGACGTACTCTCTGCAAGGTTACCCACTCAAGCTAGCCGGAGTACAAAGAAGTGATTGCGTGAAAGAATTGCGCTGAAGAGCAGCCAAAAGGAAGTCTGTCGGAGGAAATGAGCAAAAAAAGGAGGTACAAAAGGAGGAGACCTACGGCGCGATGGAGCCAGCCTGCGAGAGGCAGCCTTGCAGGTGACCAGCGCAAACATGGTGGTCATACTCGAGAACCAACCCGTGTCAAATCCCGAAATTTGCATCGGCTGCCTCCGCTTGTGATTGATC
>Ga0157363_1007626_pt1 | contig 10251 bp, 10 predicted proteins | sample AttsexASBM1_FD_111477 | JGI IMG/M metagenome (GOLD analysis project Ga0157363, IMG submission 111477) | Fungus gardens microbial communities from leaf cutter ant in Ribeirão Preto, State of São Paulo, Brazil - Atta sexdens ASBM1 | ecosystem: Host-associated > Fungi > Mycelium > Unclassified ...
AGAAGGCCAAATGTTAACGCTTTAAAACCACAAAAAGGCGGGAAGATATATAAAATTTAAATTGTTATTTCGGTTGTATCAAATCTAAAGCTCAGAACTTTTTTGTACACCTAATATATATGTCTGTGTGTGTGTGTGGGGTGAGCTACTACAAAGATATTTTCTAAAACAAATTTTTCCCAACATCTCCATCCAGTATAACATGTTACCACGTTAAAATCCATTTGTAATTCTTTAATTTAAAACACAATCATACTTTCACTCTATAATTGACGTAACGTCAACTATAGAGTTTTGTAACTGTAAGTAGATTTTGGAACGCACTCCAACTATATACAACCGTTTGGTACAACATTTAAGATGTTCACAATGAAGTTCCTCACCGCATCATAGTTATAACCATGTAACGGAATGCATTTCTATGATATTAGATTTTAAGGTATTATTTATTAATTTCGAGATCAAAATGTCAAGATGACTCCAAGTGGAGCCGAAATATCCTAAAATTTTCGCATTATTTCTATAAGTTTTTGCGCTAATTGATTTCCAGCGCTGACTCCTAATGCCCATCGTTATATATATTTTTTATGATTTATTCCTACATCTATTATATTTTATATTATTATTACAAAGTTGGGATTTAGTTATACACTTCAATTTTCAGCTTGGTTCCTGTTCCTTACTTCATCAAATACTGATCGACATTTAGATTGTGTGCGGGATGGTGAAATAAAGGGCAGGAATCAAGCTGAAAATCGACTGAAACGTGCAAACTAAATCCTAGTTCTGTATTATATTATTAAAAACCATATTATAATAACAAGATGAAAAGAATACTAATGTTTACAGATAGTTACACGGTAAATTTCAACAAATAGCACTAATGTATCGTACAGGCTACCTAGTGACTTGTTTGTATCAATTAATCATTTAGTTTGTTATTGTCAAAGCTAATTGCAGAAATGCACTCATGTCGTAATCATAATCTAATATTATATATTCATCATTTCATATTGAGTAAGTTATATTGTTTTTTATGACTACCAAGTAATAGTTATTAATTTTCGCAATTCATATTGTATTATTGTATCGTTATACTTTATACTTTAGAACATTGTATTTAATTTATATTTTTGTCACAAATTTATATTTATAACTTAAAAAAAAATATATTGTCAATGTATTAATATTTATTTAGTTAAATACTGTCAATTAAATATTTATTAAATATAAAGATATATTTATTTGGTACAAGAACATTAATTTGATTTAATAATCATTCTTTTTATTAAACAAACATTTATTTACTAAGTAAAAATGTTTAGTTGACAGTATGGAATTAAATATTTATTAAAATTAGCTATATTTTCCTCAGTGTAAAAAAAGTGAATTCTATAAAAAGTAATAATAATAAAATCAATAAGTAAGGCAATTTAGACATATTGAATGTACACATATTATTTATAACGATTATTTTTTTGTACTTTTGTTATTCTAAATCATTATAATCCACCTGCTAAACATGTTTAGTACAATGATTTGATTTGGCGCCTAACGCCAGCTTCTGTCGCAAACGCCATTCGCCCCGAGTCGAGCGCTGTAATTGGTCGAGTCGCTCGTGCGGTACTGTAACTGTTCGGCGGCCGCCATGAGCGCATCTTGTTGGCTAACGTCATTTTGATTCAATTCCTTGCCGTTGTCATGCAAGCAAACTGCCTCTACATTCATGAGCATAATAAATATCTTAATCAAATAGAGAGAACAGTGTTAATTCTCGACCATGTCCGATTGCGAGGAGATAAAATTCCGCATATCAATCGCGTGGATAGATATATACAAAATCAGTGTATATCATACAAGCTTTTGGTTCTTCGAGCCGGAAGCTATCTTGAATCTACAGCTAACACATTGGATACAGGCTAAATGACTACTAGCATTGCCGGCATATCTGCGAGGTCCTTTCGGCGAGATCCAGACTCGCCATAGGCAGCCGGTGAGTGACAGATATAGCTACTTATAAGTTTGGTGCGGTCTGGTGCCGAAGCAGCATTTCTTTCGACGTTGGCTCACTAACGAGTGTCAGGATGCATGTGCATATGCTACATGCATCATCATCATCTGAAATCCTACATCCTGAACGAGGCATAAGACTTCAGTTATCGTTGCAAGGAACGACGACGTTGAGCAAATCAACATTAACGTCGCCCAGGAAGCAAGCCCTGACAACAAATACAAGGATACGAAAAAGCATTTGATGATGCATCGCTTGTCATTCTTTTCCGTTGCATCGGGAGGGGGCACTGTCAAGTCAGGATCGCATATAGGTATCACTAGTAAAGTAGCTACCAAATATTCGTTTATATTGTCAGGCCATTGTGTATTAATTCGAAATGTCCGTCGAAAATCTAACCATTCTTAAAAGGCATCGTGGAACCATTAAGGCGTCGTGTACTAAAACATAAGTGGATACGATCATATCTCTTACGTCGGTAACGGTGCAGCTTGAAGAACGAAAGTCAAAATTAGATCTCGATTGATCGGAATACAATGCCATTCAATCACAAATAGAAGAGTTAAACGAAAATGAGGTTAACGATTGCCCAGGATTCGAAGAAGTGCAATATGTTATCGGCAAAGATTAAAGAACTGCTAGTTACACTCGGGCGATTGCAGATTGTATTGCCATCAAATGTTTTCGGTACTCATGATTCCGTGATACATGTGCGATTGTCGAAACTTAATCTTCCATTCAATGATAAATATAACGAGTAGTTCCCATTTTTTGACGCTTTCTATTCGATTATACATTCAAATACATTGATCAGCAAAAGCTTCAATATGGTCTTCTCTTTCCAATGAGGCTAATGATGTCATCAGCTCGCTGGAAATCTCGGATTTCAATTTGCCTGGCAAAGTTGCCTGGCGATTATTGAAGGAACGTTACGATAACAACAAAGTTATCATGCACACACATATTAGAATCATTATGGAGTTTCCATCCAAGAAGAATTCCAGTTGAGACAAATCGCAGACGGCGCTTCCAAGCACATACATGCTCTTCAGATACTGAAGCGTCCACTAGGACGATATTTTCGTGTATTATATGTTTTAAGCGCCAAATTCGACACAACCATGCTGCGTGAGTGGCAATCTTTTTTGGCCGGTATGGAGCTTTCGACTTTGAAGCAGCTTATCGAATTCATAACATATTGTTAAGTGCTGGAAGCGATAAGCAAGTCTCTCATCGCTTCCACTAAAGGTAGCAATTCGCGGAATTTATTACTAGCGAAGCGCCAGTCAGCATATATGGCAACAGTCGATTTCTAATGCTGTTTCAAGATGATTACTTGATTTATAAGTGCAAAGATTTCCTGGCGTTTTCAATACCTCGTAACTCAGAAATTCGCAGTAGAATAGCAGAAATTCGAAAAATTTGCATTAATTGCCTACGTTCCACAACACGCGGCTAATAAATGCCACTCGGGCAATTGCAAAAATTGCAAGACAAAACATAACATATTACTGTACGCAACAACTGTTACAAACACACAAGATCGCGACAAGGAAAACCGCATCTCTGGCGATTTTGGCCATATATGCATCTAGTCTTCCTGATAAGAGCGTATTGAATGCCGGACATTGTTAGATTGCGAGTCACAGGCCAATTTTGTTTCTCGAGAATTCGTAACCAAGCTCGGTTTAAAGCCAAACTCACAACAAACGTAGTCATTTCAGGAATAGTGGTGCAACTACTATGTCCAATCAAATCGCCCGCTTGAAACTTCAATTTCATATTCTTAAATTCATATTCAACCGACATCGAGTTGACATTGTGACCGAACAAGCTTTTCACGTTCACACTTAATCGCAATATCTTCAATATTCCCCGCAATTTAGAGCTAGCTGATCTGCATTTCTTTGAATCATCGAAGGTCGATCTATTATTAGGCATTAGAGACATTCTAGAATTTATTGTGCGTGAGACAAGTGCAGTTTCCAAGCATCCAACTTTACAAAAAATGGTTAAAGATCTTAGCGAATTGGTTCTTCAAGCAATCCGCAGAAGGTGCGATCTTTTCACGCGACTATAAGCAATGAACAGATACACGATCAGTTAAACCCTTTCTTGGGCACCAAAAAGATTGTGTCGATCGCTCGACTAGTTACACCCTATAGAAACTCAGTGCGAGCAGCACTTTCTATACAATGTATGTCCCAAGAATGGTAAATTTCTAGTGAGGCTTCCCATCAAGGAGCATATAATCAAACGAAATTAGATAGCTCAAACGACATTGCATTAAAGCGTCTTTGATCTCGAAAAACGTTCGATCTTAGTTTAGAAATACAATATATGGAACTGATGAAGGAGTACCTATCTTCAGGGAATATAAAAGTTGTGGACGAACATTTCGATGATGACTCAATATCTATCTTATCGCATCATTGCGTTTTCAAGGGTTCTGACCATTCTTCCAAGATTTACGTTGTCTTCGATACGTCGTGCAAGACAAGCATGGGCATATCGCTCAACGATGCGCTCACGATAGGTCCCGTTATTCAATAGGATCTAATGTTCATTTTACTGCGTTTTCAAACACATCGCTATGCTATTTCTATCGACATAATCAAGAAGGCAAGTTTTGATAAACCTTTCACAGACGAGATTGCAAAGAATACTGTGGCGTGACAATACCGAGTCGGACGTCCAGTCACACGAATTGACAACGGTTACGTACGGCACTTCTTCTGTCATTTTTGGCAACGTGCTTAAAATATTTGACGGAACAGCATGAATCAACATTCCCAGGATCAAAATGCGTTAAACAGGACTTTTACATGGACAATATGCTCACAGGAGCACATACAATCGCTGAATGCGGTGTTCGGTATCTCTGTGATTCACGATCTCTAATTATATCGCCTAATCACATCTATGAAAAGTCGATGAATCCACGAGATGTCGATTGCTAAACGACGCATGCGTCACGCGTAATCCATTAAAAAAAATAATATCAGATCGTCTTGGCAACAAAACAAACTGTTTTTTTCTGCACGCAACTCGTCTGGTGGAAGGTCATCGTCGCGCCGATAAGATCCTTTTCATATCCGCTGTAAATACGTTTGCTCGCGAACGAGGCTTATTTTTTAATAAAATCTGGAAAGCAGAGAAATTCGCATTTTCTCGACCGAGTGCCCTCGACGTAGTAATTCCGCGGGAAACGCTCGGATGATGATCGCCTGGCCACGCCATTACGATTTTCGTGCGCTCAGCGAGATCGCCAAAACATCTTTTGGTCCTTCGAGCCGGATATTTCAAGTGTTTAGCCTCAGTGAAATGGTGAGCAGCAATTTGGCAGTCAAGGATACTACATCGAGACGAGAAAGGCGTCGTAGTAGCAACAATCAGTGCAAGCATCGCACCAACGGCAGCACACAATTCTATAAAGCAGTCGCAAGGCCCGCGTCTAAGCATTAGAGAGCCCGGCTCATATTATGTCATATCCTGGCGCAGAATCAGCATTTTACGAGCAGAATCCTGTCGACGGCAGAAAACAAGGCCCAACAATAGATGGCGTGCAACGGAAATCATCCCTCAACGGCGCATTATCTGCGAGAGGAATATTTCCGTCCAATAATGTTCGACTGGAAGGCATCTAGCATCTATCGCATCCTCTCTTAGGATTAATTGCGTGCGTAACAAGGTAAGGAAGACCATTGTCTCCATTGCCAACTAAGTTTCCTCCGCCGCGTCCGTTGCGTTATGCGTGCGCATTCACATTCAAAATGGTCGACCAATCAGAAGCGCCGATACTTAAGCGACAGCGCGCGATCATAAAGGCATCAATCATGTACGCGTATCAGAACTTATGTAGACTCAATCGCCTCTATTAGCCCGTCAACAGTGGCTCAACTCGAAAAGTGGAAAGCGAAACTCGAGCTATATTGTGGAATATAACGATGTGCAATCGCGTCTAGAATTAATTTCGAGGAAGCATTCTATGCGATAGAATCCGCGAACTTATTTCCCCTTCGCCAACATTGCGAGCGTCCATCTTTTCTCCGTCCTTCTCCTGTTCGCGAATCAGATAGTAGTACGCACATTCGGTTGCCTAAGCTAAATTTACCGACATTTTCCGGCAAATATGATAAATGGTTCCCGTTTTTCGACACTTTCAACTCGATTATCCATTCCAACACCTCGCTCTCAAATACGCAAAGATTTCAATATCTGCGAGCGTCACTCATCGGCGACGCAAGCGCTGTAATCAGTTCGTTAGAATTGTCGAACGTTAATTACGATATCGCAATTCTCAAGGAGCGATATGACAACAAGCGCGTGATTCAAACTCGCGTCAGTGAGTGCTACATTCGATTTGCCGACTATGACAAGGGAAAATGCAGTCAAGCTCCGAAGACTCTCTGACATAAAACATTTGCACGCACTTCAGGCGTCCCACGACGCATTGGGACGATCTTCTCGTTCACCTCAAAACTTTATTCACTCACGTTACGCGAGTGGCGAACCTCATTAGCGGGCAACGAGCTGCCATCGCTTAAGCAGCTGTTAGATTTTATCGCTCATCGATGTCAGATGCTCGAGCCTATCGCAAGGACTGGCTCCACTTTCGCAAGGAAGGTCGAGGCAAAATCGCAGCCAAATGCTAAGCGGTCATCGTGCGCGGCCACCGTCAAACCTAAATGCAATTTCTGTCAAGGAGAACACGTCATTTATTATTGCAAAAATTTCGTAGCACTTCCAATATCACAAAGACTCGCGGAAATTCGCAGTCGCAAACTTTGCGTCAATTGCTTGCGCTCTTCTTCTCATGCATCAAGTAAATGCACTTCCGGTCAATGCAAGGTCTGCCAGGCGAAATACAATACGTTACTTCATATACCCTCTGCCGCGGACCCATCGACTAGCAATACCGATAAGGAAGTTGCACCTAAAGCAACTCCTCCTCCCTCCCTCCTATCGAATTATGCTTTAGAATCATCTAATAGCGAATAAGCTGTGCTTTCGACTGCGGTTGTGTTCATCTGCGGCAGCGATGGCTCTCGCAGGGCATATCGAGTCCCATTGGATTGCAGTTCGCAAGTGAATTTCGTAACCAAGAAATTTGTGTCGGAAGTCGGTTTAGAAACGCGTCCATCAAGCCTCTCGATTTGCGGCGTCAACGGCACGATAACTTCGATCAATCACGTGGTCGGAATCAAATTACAATCGCGACTCAACTCTTATACTGCGGCTATCGAATGTATCGTTACTGATCGGATTAACAAAATTCCGACATTTTCTTTGGGACGGGACAAATTTAATTTTCCGCGCAACATTCGTTTAGCTGATCCACGATTTCACATATCGGATATTGATCTTTTAATCGGAGTGGACTTGTTTTGGAATCTAATATGCGTCGGTCAAGTCAAGTCTTCAGACAAGTATCCAATTCTCCAAAAAACGCGACTAGGCTGGATTTTGGCGGGTCATTTGAATAGCACCATATCGACCACCGCAAGGGTCCACTCGCTTCACGCGTCCGTAAGTAATGCGGAATTACACGAACATGTCAGTCGTGCCTGGCAAATGGACGACATCTCCACGCAATCACACAATTTCACGATGGAGGAAAACATTTGCGAGCGTCACTTCTTAGACAACGTGTCTCAGAACTCTCAAGGTAGATATACCGTCAAGTTTCCAATCAAGGAGCAAATATTAAATAACATTGGCGATTCGTGTGAGTCTGCTCTCAAGCGATTGAAGGGCATCGAGAGTCGTTTTAAGCGCGATCTTACACTCAAGTCTCAATACGTGGCGTTTCTCGACGAATATGTATCGCTGGGACACATGCAACGCGTACAGCCGCCCACTGCGGAAGAAATAATATCGTTTTATCTTCCACACTACTGCGTCTTCAAAACGGTTGAACAAACATCGAAAATTCGTGTTATATTTGATGCATCTTGCCGCAGCAGTTCCGGCGTATCGTTAAACGACGCTTCTAGTGGGACCTACTGTTCAACAAGATTTAATCTCAATTTTAATGCGTTTCCGCTTTTTCACTTATGTCATCACCGATGACATCATAAAAATGTATCGGCAAATTTTAATGCATCCATCTCAGACGCGCCTGCAGAGAATTCTCTGGCGCAACGATCCTTCTGCTAATGTCGATACGTACGAACTCACTACTGTCACTTACGGTACAGCTTCCGCGTCATTCTTGGCCACCAGATGCCTTAAGCATTTGGCTGAGCAGCACGCTCATCAATTCACTCGCGGTTCAGCATGCGTCCTTCGAGATTTTTATGTTGATGACATGCTCACCGGAGCAGATACAATCGACGAATTGAATTCGTCGAATTTTGTAATGAAACTGTTCAACTATTAAAATTAGGAGCATTCGAGTTAAGCAAATGGGCATCGAATTGTCCTGAATTATTAGAAACAAACAATCGTGATCGTTTGCCGGTCACGATTGTCATTATCAGAGATAATGCTGCGGACTCATGCATTCTGCATGCAATGGAATCAGTGTCAGGATACATTTCAATTTCTTCAATCTTGATTCAGAACCTCACGTTATATCAAAACGAGTCATACTTTCCGAGGTCGCTAGATTGTTCGATCCTCTGGGTCTTCTGGGTCTGGTCATTGTGATCGCAAAGCTCATCTTACAAGACTTGTGGCAATTGACCATCCAATGGGACGAGTCTGTTCCTCAGGACATCCACTCGTTGGATCGCTTTCAGAACACAGATGAGTAATTTGAATCAATTAAAAATTCCTCGATGCGTTAAATTCAATGTTCATCAGCCAATAGTGGAAGTACACGGATTTTGCGATGCTAGCCAACGCGCGTTCGGAGCCTGCATGTACCTTCGCACCAAGCTCGGTCTCAATGACTATCACTCCAAGTTGCTGTGCTCAAAGTCTCGTGTCGCGCCGCTCAAAACCGTTTCGTTACCGTGATTAGGGTTATCGGCCGCGCTTAATCAACAAGGTAGAGAGTCTTTGGAACTCTCGCAATGTCCGACTTATCTATAGTCAGACTCAACGATTGCATTAACTGGATAACTTCCCCCTCGCGGCGGTGGTCAGTCTTTGTGGCAAATAGAGTGGGTGAAATTCAGCGCCTAACAAAAGTCGAACGCTGGCGTCATATCGCATCCCCCGACAACCTCGCCGATAAATTGTCGCGTGGGATAAACCCCTATGACTTAATTGAAGCTGAGAGGTGGTGGAATGGTCCCGAATTTCTAAAATGGAATGAAGAACACTGGCCGCCCAGTGTCTTTCCGCGTTTAGACAATGATCTTTCTGAACAAAGGAAAATCCGCATAGCCGTTTCCACTTTTCATCCCTGCATCATTGATGAATTACTAAACAAGTGTTCCAATTTAAACAAAATATGCCGTATCATAGCGTACTGTTTAAGATTATCCAAGATTCACCGAGAGCACAGAATATCCACTTTCGTGTCCGCCGCTGAAGTATCTACCCCCTTAGATTGTATTTGCAGAACAATGCAACAGCGAGCGTTTCGCGAATATGAAGCACTAGCCAAAAACGAAATTGTAAATACTTCTAGTAATATTTTATCGCTATCTTCTTATGAAAGCGGACTAATGCGAGTTGGCAGGAGATTAAAAAATTCGAATCTCGCGTTCAATGCGTGCCATCCAATTCTCCTGCCACGCAAACACATATTGACTCAACGTATTATAGAGCGTGAACACACTCGAAACTTACACGCGGGTTTGCAAGCCACGATGGCTTTCGTACGCCAACACTTTTGGCTGCTATCATTGCGATACGGTACGTGGAATATTACAAAAATGTGTAACTTGTTTTAAGGCCAAACCTAATCAATCAGAAGCCTTAATGGGCTCACTACCGGCCAGTTAACGTATCTAGATCTTTCTCTCGCTGCGGCATAGATTATGTCGGGCCGCTCTTATTACGTGAGGGAAGACGTCGAAACGCGCAGAGTCACAAAGCGTACGTTGCGCTTTTTGTGTGCTTCGCCACGAAGGCGGTCCATCTAGAGTTAGTAAGTGATCTTACATCCGAGGCCTTTATTGCCGCTTTTAAGTGATTTATTTCGCGTAGGGGTAGACCCGCGCACGTATATTCAGACAACGGGACCACCTTCGTGGGCGCGCATAAACAAATTCAAGAATTATACGACATGTACAATGATCCACAAGTCCAGTCCGAGATTAAAAATTTTCTTCGCGAATTAGAAA
>Ga0157363_1007628_pt1 | contig 10248 bp, 3 predicted proteins | sample AttsexASBM1_FD_111477 | JGI IMG/M metagenome (GOLD analysis project Ga0157363, IMG submission 111477) | Fungus gardens microbial communities from leaf cutter ant in Ribeirão Preto, State of São Paulo, Brazil - Atta sexdens ASBM1 | ecosystem: Host-associated > Fungi > Mycelium > Unclassified ...
GTATTTTACAGTTTAAAAAAAGTAGAAAATTGCTAAGTAGAAATGTATAATTTATTAATAATTATTTATTCGAATTTCGTGCAATATAAAAAGTGTTACGTTTTGCTGTTCTCTCCTGTTTTGAAAAATTTAGTTTCATGTTTTATTTTATGTGATACATATCATATTATTTGCATCAAATTATAATCGACACTTTCATAAATAATAATGGTTGTCTCAGAAAGATCGTCGCGCACTGTCACATATACTTAGTCGATCTATCGCGCATACATGATTAAACATCGTGTTTCGCAATTAGGCATCTTACCGAGTCGTGTGTTTATTAGAGCGTTGAGTAATGCTAAACGAGTTCAATACGATTGAAAAGCGCAAATACCGATTTGGATTCCTCCAATCAACCGGATACACACCACTGAAACGTCTTGCGAGTACTTACTGATTGCGCCATTTCACAAAAATGTGGTTAGAACTGCTTCAGAGAAGCTATGATTTTAGTTGCTTATGTAAGACCTTTTCTGTTGATTAATTTACAAAAATCAGATAGCTATTTAAAGTAGGCATTATTAAAAAAAATTTACGCCATATAATAAAAACAAAATGTATCAACTTTATGTTCGTGATTAATAGTAAATACAATCGATACTGAACATATGATGCATATTCATAATTCGTTTTTCTTGATGATTTATTTAAATATTTATTACAACATCTATTCGACAAAATTAATAAATTTTATATTCTTATTTTTCTTGTTATTCAGTCGACGCATTGTAGCTATTTTACGAAGGAAAATCCCCATTAATTTGTCTAAAATTACATATCACGTAACATGATTGTTACATAAACGTTTTGCGCTAAACGATGATTTCCCGACTCTCGTTATCAGCAGAGCGAACCGTTCGAATAAGACGCGATCGTGATGCATCGGAACATGCGTTTTGCACGCGCGGGTTTTGAACGCATGCGGCACGATCCGATAATGAAGACGGCTGCGAAACGTGGTTGCGTAAACGGGATTTAACCGCGCAAGAACCAAGAGCGAGCGAACGAGGGACGACAACGGTGCGGTCTCGCAAATCGGCGGGCGTCGCATAAAGTAACGCGGCATGACTAAAAATAAAGCGGGCTCTTGGTAAACAGTGAGCTGCTTTATGTAATGAATGAGCGTGAATCGCGCTCGTCGCGCGATACAGTGAAGAGCTATAACATCGGCGATACGTCTGTCACGAGTGTCCGTATTTACTGCGGCGATGAGACTCGCCGCAATGAATGATCGAATTCCGAGCAGCGTGTATTTAATTAGACGTATGGACGAGTTTTCTCTTATATGACAATTGTGAGAAATAACTAATCAAATTCCAGCATCTTCATATATCTAATGTTCCATACATCGATTCTTTTGATTCGTGCTAAAATGTATGTGATTAAATCATTCGTTATTTTAATATATGATGTGAAAAGCTTGTTTTGTATAATAATAGACTTAAAATAAATTGAATATATCATTGTGAATATATGATGAAAATTTTGAAGTATTTCGAACACATTATTCAAAATCAAAAAATTTTTTTAAAGTTTTGAGTAGTTAGAAAATCTCAAATGCATTGAAAATTTTAAGTTTCGAATTAGTGTTGAAAGTTTTAATATTTTCGAATATTATAAAAATATACTTTTGCTTTCATAACGTTTTATAATTGTTATTATGTTTTAACCCATTATATTTATACAGTTAGAACAATTTTTTATCCACAAGAATTTTAAATGTTTAAAATACTCGAATATTTTAAAGGCAAGATATTCTATATACAATAAAATTTTTAACAGTTTTAAAATATTTAATATTTTTAAAATTAAAAAAAAAAAATTTTTAATTGTGCATAATATTCAAAGTAACATAGCTTTTACATATTCTCATTCAATTGTTTAATATACTTCAACAAAAAGATGACTTGTATATTAGTAATAATTAGTAATTAGTAATAATAGTAAACTAATATACATTATATGATAATTTTAAAATTTAATCTGTAATTTTTACTCTATAATAACTTCTATTTCGATTTTTTAATAATCGAATGTGGTATAGCGATAATTATGCAATTGTTAAATATTTCACAAACATAATCTTTCAGAGCAGATTGTCGAGTTGAAAAAATTTATATATTTTGGTATCATGCGAAAAAGGTGAGTTTAGATTAGGGATCAATAGTTAAATACAGTTTTAGATATTCTTGTCATTTTAATGTGTGTCGACTAAGCTTTCTGTGAAATAAAACTCACAGCTTGTCATGATGTAACGATAGTTACGTATTGAAGTGTTCAGGAGCGTAATGTTTCACGGAAGTTCGTGCGAAAGCTCAAGATTTATGCCAGCATCAAAGCTGACTCGATATGTCATCACTCTTCTTATGAGATTGAAAATAATTTATTGATTTTTCTAAATATTTCTTCTCTACAATAAAGCAGATTGGACGATATAATTTTAAATACTCTGTAAAAAACATTTTAATAAATTTATTTCTTAAATAAACTGATAGATTTAATCACTTAAAGTATGTAAATGCTTCTAGATTCCTATTGTATTTTGCACATTTTAATGATGTTTTTCTTATTGACGTTATTAAAGAAACATTATTAAGATGTCATTTGACGTCTTGTTACGTGGATAAATAAAATGACAATGGATTTATCTATTTAAATTCAGTAGAAATTAATATAATTTAATATAATTTAATATAATTTAATTTAAAAATTATTTTTTTTTAACTTTTTATGATCATATCATTTTCTCACAAAGTCTCTAAAGATAACATTTATAAAAAAATTTTGTTATAAATCTTTCTCAGTAGTATAAACATTTTATTGGAAATATTTTTCCCCGTACGTGTTATACATGTAACTAGCATATAATGCTAGTGACTTCGAAATGTCTATTTTCAACTGAAACGAAATGCATAAAGTCAAACGCGTGAAGTGTAGATATTTCGTTACGCAGTTAATTATCAGTAGTGTAAACCTGTTTACGAGACGACACATTCACTTAACTATAAATATGTTATTCGCAGTTAAACAATATTTACTACAAATATTTTGTTGCCGAAACCGGGAGCCAAGTATTTTTATATTTTCAACTACAGTTACGCACTGATGAAGGATTGAATCACTGAGAAATTGAATTGCTTACTTGTATAATTAAAATCTTGTTAACTATATTAACTATATTAAAGTTTTTTTTAATACGTAATTGATATTAAAGTTTTTTTTAATATGTAATTGAACGACTATTTATAAAAATTGCAACAAATTTTTTATCTTTATCATAAAGAAATAAAAACATGATGAATGTGTGTTATAATGTGTACTTGTGAAATATACTTACGTATTAGCAATAAAAGATATATAAAAATGCCGATAATTAATTGAATAAATAAATATAATTATTTATATGTATGTTTACAAACAATCAATTGATTTATTTTAAATTGATTACTGTTAACAGTTTAATTATTTAATTAATTATTAAATTAATTAAGTTGAAAAATGTTAATAATAAAAGTTAGTACTCTTCTGAAGTCTTCTTGAATATAAATGTTATTACAAAAAAGTCGAGTTTTGGAAATTAAAATGATAATTTTTTTGCATTATAAATAATTTTAATATAATATTATAATAATTTTAATATAATATAATATTAAAAATGCAAATTATAACATTAATTTGGATTATTTTAATCAAAGAATGACTTATTCAAAGAATGAACTTTTGTATCTATATGATGAGGATTTATTGATTTTCTGATAATCCATTGCGAGTTTTATAAGATACTTCATGATAATAATGCATTTATTTATCAATAATAAGTTAAAATCGAGAAATGATCAATATAAACAGAAGGTCATATTTGATTAAAACGAAACTCAGTAACTAACAATATTTTTGCGTATTATTATTAGGCACTAAGATCCGTTTTATCTGAAAATGGCCTTTGTGTAATTATTTATATTTCTATAATAGAGTTATGATATTATTAGTATATTTTCTGTCTAAGTATTCTTACAACCCAATGTTATACAAATGAAAAGTTGAGTTGGATTATTATTTTGCAGAATGCTTTATTCTATTTGCCAAGTATTCTGCCAATTCGTCTTGTGAATCTAGCGATTGTATTAAATGAATAAAATTTATACCACTTTATTAAATAAACATTTACTTTATTAAAAGAACATTTGTTAACAAATATTCATATAATATTAATATATTGATTCAAATTCAACATTTTCAACATTTTTGAGACATTAGATAGATATTATATTTACAAGGATTAAGAAATGAAATAGTAATAAACACATTTCCTTAATTTCGTTTAGTAGTTACAATATTATATATTATATTACGTAAGTATGCGTTTAACAAAAAAATATTTATTATTTAATTTTGCTCTTGCGTGACAAAATCTTATTTAATTCTCGATATTGTCTTGAGTGCAAGATGCTTACAGATTATTGTTGATACTAATATAAAAATATAAAAATTCGCATCGAGAAGCGGCTTATAATCGGATGATTCAACCTTTCATGCTTTTATCTATATGATAAATATTAAATATAAGTATATCGAGTACAATATTATATATATATATATATATATATATATATATATATATATATATATACGTTTATCTAAAACAATAATTTCTCATTTTCTATCTGCTTTGTTTTTTCCTTAATCTATTTTATATCCGTTACTGAAGCAAAAACTACTGACATTATATTTTTTCACGATAACTTTATATTTTCGCAAGATAAATAATATAATTATAAACAATTTTTGAGTATTTTATATCTTTATCAAAGTTGCATTTTCAATAACGAAAACTTTGTTGGCAATACAACGATTCATCTTATTCGAGTCATCTTACAATCTTATAAAAAGAAAACGATTGTACATAATTCTGCTAATAAAATAAAAAATTCTTGACACAAGTATTAAAAGGAGCATTTTTTCCGTAAGAATTTTTTGTTCATCTGCAACATAAATAAGACTGCGCACGATATAATGTTTAATAAGTAAATATTTATGTATTAAGTTAATTTAATGTAAAAAATAATACTTATTTTTCAGTTAATTATGCTATTTTACAAATTATTATTTAAAATTTATGAGATAGATATACATTTTCTCAATTTCTAGCTTTAACTTCTAATTTATTATAAAACGAAGAAAAAAACAGAAAATTGTGATTTGCGTCATTGCAATTACGTAAAAAGGACAAAGGACATTAATTACATAATTGTATTATATATCAAAGATAGTTAAATATATTAAATTGAAAATTAAATTAATGAGTAAAGTACGATTTCTTTTATATTGCGTATATGTCTATAAATTCGAACACGGATTAAACACGTGTGTATTGTTGATCAACCACGTGCACTCGCACGTTCAAGACAGAGATTTACATAATGTCGTTTCATACACAAGCGTATGCAAAAATAAGAATAGAAACGTAACACAAGTATAGAAATTATTGATCACTTTTAAACTCAAATCAGAGCACAATTAATCATAAATTGCAATTAAATAAATCTTTATTTCATTCTTTCTTTAAAATTCCCTCTTTTTTTATTATATTTATATTTACTGATGGAACATATTACATATTTTATAGAACATATTATATGATTTTTCATTTGCTTGTTTCATATTATTATATGTGTTTTATTGTACGCTACATCCAATATTTTCTTTATATTCAATGCTGTGTATCCACATGCATATGTGTGTACGCGCGTTATGTCACTGGCGAGAACAACGAGCTTCTCGAGTATGAGGCTTGCCAAGATGATGCCCTGGTGTTTTATAGTTCTGAGAATAATGAGTGTTTAGCGCTTTCGCACTGTATTTAAGCGATATCATTTAAACAAAGGAAGCTTACTCTTTCTCACGATACGATTTGTCATAAGCGATATTTTAGACATGGAGAGTCACATAATTCGAGTCTGACCACATTACTTTTTAATTGTTTTATTCATATTTTTCGTTTTTTTCCGCTGTACTTAACCGATTATGTCTTTATATACTTGAGTAACTAGTTTTGACAAAAATAAAAGATAATGGTATGTTCGATAATATTTCAATACATATTAAATCTCTGATTATGCATGTTAATTACTTGCACTGATATTTATTAATTTATTGTTACAGAAATTCTTTTCTCATGAAAATGTAAAACATTGATTGTCGAAATTTAATAAGACAATATATTAAGAGTTTTTTAAAAATTCAAACATTTTTCTTTAAATCAAATATGTATTTGGTCCTAAAGTAACAGGATATTATTTAAATTAAAATATATTTTAATCTTTTTTAAGATACGTTATTTATTAAATTATAGCTAGTAACTATGTGGATTATAAAAATATACATACTTTTTCTTCATTTCTAATACATTGTCTAAATGCAAATTATCTATCGCGCGTGATCGCCTAACATTGCTAGAAATACATTATTACGATTGTGGACAAAAGTAGCTTAGTCTGAGCATATTATGCATTGCAACCTATTTCTAGTTACTAAATGTACTGCACTCAAGTTTTTGTTTACAATAAGAAATATTTTTGTAAAACGTCTAAAGGTCATTACTTTCTAAATTCTGTATTTTTTTTGATAAATGTTATTCAATCATACCTTTAATAATTAAGAACTTAAAAGTATAAATAACTCTAATTTAAAAAATATATATATAAAAATAAATAATAATTAATTTTTTAAATTTAAAATAACATTATTGAAATGTATTCTATAGTGTGTGTCTAAAAAGAGAAAAAGAAAGAAAAAGAGGCGAGAAGAGAAGAGAAGAGGAGGGAGAGAGAGAGAGAGAGAGAGAGAGAGAGAGAGAGAGAAATATTATATATTAATAATGTATACGAAATAATACAAATATAAAAAAATGTAACATTTAAATGTAACATTTAAATAATCTACAGATACATAAAATAACGGTTAATTAAATTAAAAATTAAAAAAATCAAATATGTTAAAATTTTATAATTTAAATACTTGAAAGAATTCTAATATAAGTTTATAATGAATTTATTTACCACTTGATCATTTTATATATAACTCAATGACAAATTTATTTATCTGTAATTTTTTATTTCTTTAGTTAAATGAGGCTTTATTTATCAATATATTCATATGTTTAATTTTAAAAGATATTTAAGGCAGATAATTATTTTCAATAAAAATGTTGATTAGAAATTATTTGAGTCGCGTCATCGTTGGACTAATAAGAAAGATAAAATGTCGTAAACATGTAGCATTCTTATTATCTAACGGGCGTGATATTCTAGGACGCGCGCCGGTTGCAAATGCGATCATTTACAACGATAGACGTCAATGTTGCGAAGCCGTAACCGTCTTGCCTGTGCGCCGTCGATTACAATGATTATATAAGTATGTACATGCTGATACCTATATTGGCTTACAATAATTCTGTTTTTTTTTTCTAATTGCTGAAGCATAAAATATTTCAAAACTTTAAAGCTTATTTTTGTTTAATAAAAATTTTTTATTTTTAAACTGATAATGTAATACTTTTCTTACAATTAGATTGAAGACTTGAATTTTGCTTATTAGATATTTAATTAAAATTTTATTAAAGATTCGTGATTTTATTCTGACAATATTAATTTATACAGCGGAACAATTTATTTACTATAATAAAAGATTGTATGTTATATAATAAAATTTTGTGTTATATTTTTAAATATTTTTACAATATAACATCTAATGTTTAATTGAGAAATTATTATCCTTATTTCAGAAATACATCGCGGAGCAACTGATTATTTATTTGTCTTCGCAAGACGATGAAAAGAATAAAGTCGCGACTGCTTACACAACATGCCGGTTAGATTCTTATGCCTATCCTCGTAATAATGCAATTACGAAAATGGCGCGATTACGCCTCCTTAGGCGAGCGTGACTTATAACAGAGAGTATTACCAGCAGGACACGAAGCTAACATTTCTTTTCGTGAATAACACTACGTTTTTTCGTGCGACATTAGAATAATCCGTTATTACAAAACCATATATTTATTGAGAAAAATTTATTTAATTTTTCAGACAATGAAAACGAAATCTGTAGAATAATAATACGAAAGGTCGAAAGCGTGCAAGAAAAATGATATTAAACGATTGGTGTTTGTCAAAAGTTCATATTAAATGTATAACATGAAATTGTATGTTTACATATCTGATTAAGATAATTTAATCTATATTATTATATTTTTTCAAGTTGATATATAATTTTTATAATAATTTTAGCATAAATGTTTTTATTTCAAATCAAATACATTCAATTCAAACATGTATTGATTATACAAAAATTTTTATTCTTAATTTGTAGTTTTAGGTAAAGCGGAAATTTTTGTATTATGATATGATTTTATTAATTATTCAAATTAATTATCAATATTGTACAAATTTGAGAATCTAAATTGTTAAGAATTTAATTATTTGGCTTACTTAAAAGACTTAATTTTAATGCATACTTTAAATCAGATAAGAATTTATTCAAACAAAAAGTTATATATTATATCATCTTTTTAGCATTGAACCATCGACATATTTAACTGTTTATAGAGCAGAAACATATTGTATTGTTGCGTAATCAGGTTTACGATAAAATTCAAGTGAGCCGGGGATGATTTCACTTTACAACCCAAATTTGCGCAACTCGAATGGAAATATGATTTTATGTAGCAGCTGAACTGTTTTCGAAGAGGAAAAATGCCAAGAGTTGCACATAAAATATTCAGAATACAATTTAAAAATCAAATACTTATCTGAATAGTACGTTATTAGTAAATTTTATTAACTTCGTATTTAATCCTACATGTACAGAATGATATCTCTCCTCTGATTAAGTATAAATAAATTATTAGTATTAATAATTTATGCGAATGTCATTTAATAAAACTGGTTTCTCCTTATAAAAAATAATTTTTAATGCAATAATTAATAAAGTTTTTGCAAAAATCATCGATTTAATAAAAATAGCCTTTCTTTAGTTTTCAATAGTGTAATTTGTGTTTTTACTAACATAATAACGTCCGTAATAATTTCATATGGTATGTGTGGTAATGTTTGTGCAAGTACCAATCATCAATTAGTCAGAGATGAAAATCTCTCTCGGAGAGATCAGTTTTCAACTGATGTGATTGATCTTCACTGAAACATCTTATCAAATCGACAATCTACTTACATATCTACTCATATATAATTACTCATATGTAATTAATTACACTTGTTTATTATCTCTATTTTACTTGCAAGTTTTCGTTTTTTAGATATATCACTTTTTATCGTACATTGCAGAGATTTGCGTTATCGTTATATTACAATCATTTTATGATGCAAAGCTGCAGATATTGCTGCAGATATTTTCTTCTATAGATCCATTTCCTCCTACAGGATTTCGATAGAATAAACATGCACATAGACATTCACTAGTGATTTATATGAAACGCGATGTATCTATGTTCGCGTGGACAAACTCAACTGGAGGAAAGCGTGTTTCTGGATGAAGCGTGTTGAAAATCAATTGGTATCGATCTTTCGCTCAGCATTTGTTACATTTTAATGCAATTGGTTAATGTATCGTAAAAACATGATCGTACAATTGCAAACTACATGATAGTGATACTTCTTCAGAGTGGTTTCACATGCTTTACGAAATATGGTGAGCTGTAAGCCGGATAGTTTTACAAGTTGGAACAAGAACTATTTTTTAATACTAATTGCTGATAAATTTATATTTAAAAATTTATTAAATGTGTATTATAATTTCGCTAACATATTATATTTTAACCATGTTAATGAAAAATACATAAACTTCAATTTTGCAGTCAATTTTTATTTGTATCCTATATACATTTTGCCTACAAATTTATTATTTATAATCGGAAATTCTTCTTGGATTTTAATGTTCTAGTTTAATAAAGTATTAGGTATTATTATTTACATTTAAAGTTCAAATTATATGTGAAGTTTATACGTATCTCTAACCGGATACGACTGGTCAATAATATGTCGATAAACATGTCAAATATCTTACTTAACATGTCTATTTTACTATGGTGAATAACAGAACTGTGTCACGCAACTTCAGTTATCTGAAAAATATTCGTACTTATATTTATATCGAGACACCAACGATTGCTTTCTGAAATCTTTTATGAAA
>Ga0157363_1007629_pt1 | contig 10248 bp, 2 predicted proteins | sample AttsexASBM1_FD_111477 | JGI IMG/M metagenome (GOLD analysis project Ga0157363, IMG submission 111477) | Fungus gardens microbial communities from leaf cutter ant in Ribeirão Preto, State of São Paulo, Brazil - Atta sexdens ASBM1 | ecosystem: Host-associated > Fungi > Mycelium > Unclassified ...
CACACACATACACACACACACACACACACACACACACACACACACACACACACACACACACACAACACACGCGCGTGCACGCACGCACGCACGCACGCACGCACGCACGCACGCACGCACGCACGCACGCACGCACCCACGCACACACACACACATACGTACATATCGCATAAGTTCATCGCAAGATAGAACGCTATGTGGAAATCGTTATTCCGATCGAGGAATGGCTTGAATTTAATATTTATCAGGCACATCGTGATGAAGACTTCGCGAGCAGAAGGTTATTACGTAAGTTTAGCAACACCGTGAAGGAATCGTGTCGCGTTCGACGAGTAAACTCAAAGCTTGATACGAATTAATTTCGAAACTTCATCAATCCTGATTTAAATTCCATGGAACTTTCTATCGACGCTTTAAGCACTCCTCGCATATTTAATATTGATTTATTTCTCACTCCCATCTTTCCGATAAATACATTAGAAGATATATTATAATCGTTCAAAGTATTTATTAACCGTTATTCAACATAAAGATTGATAGAGATTTAGGAGCGTGACAATTTTGTGTTTACGACTTCTTCAAATAATCTGCAACGTCATCTTGCAAAACGGAAAGTCAAGACTCAAGGATAGATTAAAAATTCATAATCGCATCGTTCCGTGTCGCGCCTGCCATGGATGTAACAAAGCAATTAAAAAGTTAATACCGTCACTCGTCCTAGACGACCCACCGCGAGCAGCGCCTTCTTTATAGGATACACAGTGTTGTACTTTACAAATTTGCGCGACACTCCTGGTTCAATTTAATGAATTTTAGATTTTAACTTATCACCTACTAACTCTCTACCCTCCAGTTATTAAAACTTGCCGCAATCCTTCGTCCTGCATAATCCCTTCTCTAACCAGCGTCACATATATCTTTTACATTTATTCTTTTTATCTTTTTTATCTTAACCGCTCTCTATCCGTTCGCTTCTGCTCTAATTAGAACGAATACATTATATTAAATACATTATATACACTACAGAAAGCAGTTGTAAAGCTCGTGTCTTAAACAGCTTGCAAGTTAATTATATTAAGCTTCGATTTGCCGATATTAACGATATCGTAATTTATTCAATATTTAATAAGAAAATTTAATACAAAATTTATATAGAATTATGCATCTTTAATTTTTGTAAAGAACGAACACGTAATTTTTCGGCTCAATCACGCTCTACATTTGACATCAATATTGGAAGCAAAAATCTTTAAAAAATATCAAACTAAAAAATTCAAAATAATGCAAACAATAGTCAGCGAAAATTGAGCGAGAAATTTTTAACACAAAATAAGTAAAAAAGACTACATTCGGTCAAAATGGATCTTGATGCCTAATAATCTTTTTGTATAAATTTTCACAATTACTTGTTTAAGCTAACTGCGATTAAGGAAATCGATTATATTATAATATTTACCAGTCTTGAAACAATCCTAAGCTGGAATCACAAATTAAATTGCGAAATTAAATTGACAAGCAATTTATTATTAATGAGCATAATGCTAATGAGCATCTTTAAAATATTGTAAAGAATTTATTGCGGAAAACGTTACCCCCGCTAAGATTCAAATCTCAACTTCCTTCATTTCGTAACGTTTTACTAATTCGATTTACCGAGGAATGTGAAACAATGTATTTCAATTTTATGTAAAAATTTCAAATAAAACAATGCAATTTTTTAAATCCATTTTACTCTGATTAAATACGCAAATATAATACTTAATATAAGTAAATAATTATAATGAAGTATTTATATAAACAGATCCTATAAACATTTAAGTTTGAGTCATATATAAAATATCATAGATATATAATACAAAATAGATATATAATACAAAAAAATTAAAGCATTAAATGTTTTATATAAGTAAATCTCTCTTAACATAGGTTCGTGTATATGTGGATAAGTTAATAAGTAATCTTAACACTTGCCACTTTAATTTTTGAAAGCAAAATTAATTGTACATTCGAAATAATTTAATCAGAAAATATAAATAAAAAAAAGCATGAAAAGCAGAAAATATAAGGATATGTTGTTATTAACAAAAATAGACTTCTAAGCAAAAATATCGTAAGCATGAATAAAAAATGGAAAATAAGCGAAACTTGATCGAAACACAAATTGTCTGATATGAAACACCCAAACTCGTAAATGGAAGAAGGCATGTTGCTCTTCACGTTGTTTTTCTATGTAAATTTTTATTTCAAACGATTAACCTGCGAAAATAACTTTCTTCGATGCCTCTGTTTAAACTTTCAGGTTTCCCTTTCTTTTTTTAAGCTAATTCCGAAATTGGTCATAAAAAATCATCAAGCACGCGTTATTTTATCAAACTTACCGAAAACAGTAATTAAATTGAAATAAAAACTTTTTCGTCAATAATTAAGTCTTTTCAAAAATCACTTACTTAATAACTATTGTTTCGAAGAATCATATATAGTATATTATAAAAAATATAATAACTAATCGATTATTTTTAAATGTGATTTAAATATGAAATTGCAAGTTTTTAACCATTTGTAATCACATTGAAAAATCACTTATAGAAAATAAAAAGATACGAGTGTTGAATATTGTCTTAAATATTATTTAAGTTACAAAACAGTACTAACTATATTATTGTATAATATTATAATATTAAAGTAATTATAAATATTAAAAATGCTTAAAATTTATTTGAAATTAATTTTCGTACAGTAATATTTTCAACAAAAAAATGTAAAAAAAATCAATAAGATCTCCATCAATGCTAATTAATGAAATATAAGAGTAAAAAGGAAAATAAAGTATACAACGTATAATTTTTAAAAGATAAATTGCATTTATATATTTGACTTTCAAGTTCAAGAACATTGTAGCGACAAGTAATTTCAGTTTATCTGATTTTCATTATCTTATCACTCTTTCAGATAACAATATAACAAAATAGCATTATATTTCTATAGCTCCATTAAAAAAAATTCTTATCAATATTAAAGAAATAACGTAATCAATAACAAGAAAAATAATCAATATCAACAAACAAATGCTTATTGCAAATATTTGTGCAAATAACTATCTGCGCAGTTTGTACTGACTAGATATAATGGACTGTTTCCTTAAATTTTTTTATCTTCAATGTCTAATCTCAGAAAATGCATCATATCTGATTAGAATCTCTGAAACGTATCAGATACATAAAAAGTGTCAAAAGCTTTATTTAAATATACTATAATGAATTTATTTTTATTTATATAACTGATATAACAATAATTATTTTCGATTTTATTAGAACTTTCAAAATCCTATTAATTAAAAAAATATTATTTAAATGTATTATGAAAAAATATATATATGTGTGTGTGTGTGTGTGTGTGTATATATATATATATATATATATATATATATATATATATAAATGCATATACGGTATGTAATAATATAGCGCATTACATAAGCATATTGCACTAGACATTAATGATATTATACTTATAAAATGTAACATTGAATTAAATTTACAACAAATTGCAAAATTCATAATAAAGAAACAATTAAGAAATTATCTCAAAAATAAAAAACGCGAAAAACGTTTGTGTGACAAAGATATTCGCTTTTATATAAAATATATATAAAATTGTATAAAAAATTAATAATATCTCGTCTTTATCATCTCTATTAGTGTTTAGAACGACAAGTAGAAGTTATATAAGTCATTAAAAATGACTAACACAATCGAGTAAAATCTTACGCAAGTCACAGTATTTATCGTAATATTTAAGTTTTGCTTTATTAACAAAAACTTGAACCTTGCATGAAAAACGTAATAATATATCATAATAAATCTTATTGTATACTTTAATACTTTGCTAAAGTACATTCACGCGTTAAATATCTTGAAACTTGAAAGTGATACTTTTCCATAAATACATAAATCATAGAATAACGTGCAAGATTTTCACGTTTCTCTCTTCTCCAAGCCAATCCAGAATCCACCAACAGGTTGCAACGTAAATTCTCTTTTATCAAATACGATTGGTTCAATAGTTTTTTCCGTAGTCTTCAGAGTAAATTTTAGTAAAAGATGAGCTATCAGAATCTTAGTTTCCATTAAAGCAAATCGATTACCAATACACTTTCTAGGTCCATGACCGAATGGTAGATAAGTATACGGTAAAATTTTATCTTTGTTCTCATCATTGAATCTTTCGGGATCGAACTTATCTGGATTCGGGAAGTATTCTGGATCGTGATGTAAAGCATAAACAGGAAACATCAATATACTGTTAGGTTCAACAATGACATTCTTGCAGCCTGGTTGCGACGGAGGCAATTCGTATCTCTTAGCACAAAGTCTATCGATGAAGATGACTGGTGGATACTTTCTGAGAGTCTCGGAAATTATCAAATCCATGTAAGACATTTTCGACAGCGATTCGTAAGAAATCTCATCGTTTCCTTCGGTAAGATATTGTTGTACCTCTTTGCGCAAACGATCCTGAATATCTTGATTAACTGCCAGTTCGTGAGCAACGAAACACATCAGTGTCGAAGATGTGTCAAAACCAGCAAGGAAAAAAATGAATGCTTGCGAAACGATGTCATCCAATGTCATTTTGTGTACACCTTCCTTGTTTTGAGCCTGCATTAGTAAATGAATCATATCCGGTCTGACGATATCTTGCTCTTTCCGCGTTTTAATGGTTTCTTCCATGATCTTCTTGAAAAATTTGGACGTATCTGATGAAAAAACGGTCAATCCAATTGATTTACAGAATGATGGACATATACGTATAAATATGAACTTGATTATTGCTAGCAATCCAGCAGAAAATTTAGTAGCTTCCACTCCTCTCGTATAAAATTCGTTGTTTTGATCCTTCATAGAATTCACGCTTATGCCAAAGGCTGCCGTAGCGATTACATCATTGGTGTACCGTCTGAAAGCTCCCTTCATTTCAATCGCATCACAGATTTCGGGATGGTCAACCAAATAATCAACAAAGTCATGAGAGCATTTCGATATCAAATCAAACATAAACTTCATCTTACTAGCAGTGAAAGAGGGGCTTAATGTATTCCTCATTTCTTTCCAACGATCTCCGCGCAAAGAGAAGATGTTCTTGCCAAACAGCGGTTCTACGCTTTCGTCAACAAAACTGCGATGATCCGGAAAATATTCAAAATCTCTCACCATGACATCTCTAATCAACTCAGGATCACGTAATAGCACGCTAGGTGTAGCAAAATCCATTATTCCAACATATTTAGCGTTCGAAAAGTGATTGTACAGATATTTGCAATAATCGGAAAAAGTGATGCGACGTAAAAACAATTTCCAACCCATTATACCAGTCGATAGCGAATCTGGCAGGTAAGGTACGCCCTTATTTCTCCAGTAAAAATGTATATGATGCAGCACGGTGACAACTTTGAAGATGCCAATGACAATCAAACTAGTTAATAATAGCACAAAGGGCGACGAAAACAAGGTTAAATTCATCGTGATGTAAGAGTATAACAAACAAACGAGGTGTTTCGTCGGACGCGACGTAGAACGTTATAAATATACATATGTTGCGCGGATCTTATAGTGAATGAAACAAAGATGGGAGGGAGAAACGCCTCTTAGTATTATCGCAATGATACAGGTTACATCACTAACTGCACAAACCTATATCATGTCTATTTGTATCAAATTAATTTTAATCTTGGTTTAACTTACGTTTTATCTTTTTCTAGTTCTAAGAATTAGAAAAAGATAAAAAGTAAAAAAATTAAACTCTTAACTATTAAAGTTAATTTATTGCTAGTAAAAATGGACATTAATCGATTAAAATGTGTATGCTTTTCGATATACCATGTATACTAAAAAAAAGTCAACTATTAATAATTTAATTAAAAAAAATTTATTTCACGTTTAAATAAAAATTCAGGACATTTTTGATAGAAAAATAGTTTCTAATGATTAATCGTCATGCGTGTCTTGCAAACTACACTTGCGTGTAGTAAATAATGGACTTATTATATATCTGACTAGGCTTAACAAATAGAAATAATTAATGCAGAGATTAAAAAACGAAATTGTGCGAAATGAAAATTTCATTCTTTTATAGAAGCTACATGTTTCGCGGTTTATCTCTGTATTTAGTAGAGTAAGTTACTCAGTACTCAGTATCAGATTGTCTCCCTCGCCTTGACGAAGTGAACTGCAATGTTCACGAAACGTTGGCATTTTAATAATGGACATGCAAATAATCCGCGAAACGTATAGTTTCGGTACAGAAAGTTTCTGTAAAAACTCAAAAGTTTCGTTCTCTACATCGTCAATTACATCAAAGAAAAGAAGTGTACGAAAGCCATAAAATTCTTTCTATAATTTTTACAGAAGAGATTTGATCGTAGTTTGCTTAAACAACACATACTAGTACATACATGCGAAATATTTGTATAAACATCAATTAAACTTTATAATATCTTATTAAATCAATGTATTCATAATAATATCAATTTCGGGTTTAGAATTGTGTTAATTTTAAGTAGCTAATTCCACTACAAAATAAGAAACGTTGTTTAATTAGCTGAAAAAAATAAACTCATAAAATATGCTAACTAAACAAATTACCAATAGAACTTTAATCTTTATCTGCACTTTTTTTTATTCATGAACATATTCTTTTCAGGAAGGTTTTTATCAATTTTGTTATCATATAAACAGCAATGCGTTAATTAAATTTGCTCTTTTAAATTTTAAAGCTCTTTTGGATCTTAAAATGTCTCTTCTTCTCTTGATTTTTAATGGGAAAAATATTATTTTATAAATTAAAACTTTTATTTTTTTAAACAAATTATATAGGCTCTAATGAAATAAATTAAATAAAAATAAAAACCTTTAGAAGCCTAAGCTAGATATTGTTGCGATATAATTTATTGTGTGTAACAATTAATTAAACGTTTCAACCCATGGTTAGAGTCCTCTTCAGCAATTACATTAACTATAAATAAGTATATGCAAAATTGATTAGACAATTTTGTTTCCTAAAGGAAATATAGACAAAGTACAGAGATACAGTATATTAAAAACGAAATGTATAATTCTTTAATACTACTACTGTTATTATTACGTATATATTACAAAATATTCATAATTATTTTCCTAACTAAAAATTCTTTTTTTAATTTAGAAAAGAATAGAAAAAGGCTTCCTACAAGAAAATATTGCTATTATATATTGCTTATATTAAAAATGTGACGTTAAGTTTAAGTTAACAAAAAGAGAGGAATGATACATAAATAAAATAAAGAAAATCATTCGATACAATTTATAAAATTAAAAAATTATGTGACAATTTTTTTCTCAAAGCAATTCAACATATTTTTACAATAATATCTCGATGAATTGATATAAATGAATGATAAAGAGACATACTTTTAGACGATTTTCTGCCATTACATTGCGGAAATAATTTTTTTAATTTTTAGAGGAGATTTTGGAAGGATTAAATTCCTTAAACTCTTTCTGGACATACCCGTGCTCATAAAGTATAATAAATATGCTGATTAAACGAATCATTAATAGAACTTCAATTTTTATCTGAATATTATTTATGAAGTACAACTCTCCCTCTCCCCCAAATCCGTTAATCAAATTGTCAAATCAAAATAATCAATTTGTTTTGTTTGTATCTTGTACTATTTCTTTCTTTGATAACGGTAAAAATAACTATAAAAATATTTCACTTTATTAAAATGTTTAAAATTGTATCACTCACCGATAAAGACAAAGATCTGATGATGCGAGTAGCGCAATAACATCGAGATTGACACCGTCTGAAACAATAAGTAGCAAAAAATTTGTATCAAATATTTTTGAAAATGTAGTTATGCAATTAGCACAGCCTCGATCGACATTGTATAAAAATGTCGATTAGCATTATGAATTACGGATATTCTGAAATTTTGCCCGAGTAACTTTGACAAAGTTACGGCATCACGTAAATTGCAAACTGGTCGCTCGTAGTCGGTTAGCGGATTGAGCGAATGTTGAAATTGAATTGCGATCGGTTCAGATTGAACTAGCACCTGACACCCTCGAAGATAATCCGTTATTTGCAACAGGCAGCCTTAGTAACGGGATCGTTCGATTCCACCTTGTACGAATGCGCAGGTGTTATTAAAAAAAAAAAAGAATAAAAAAAAAAAGGAAAAAAAATGAAAAAAAAGGGAGCTAATAGAGAATCTGTTTCTGACTATTTCCAAAGCATCATACTGACATAAGAGCAATTATTTTCCCATTCAGACAAAATATTTTGTTGTTAATGTTATACCTATAGCAGTAAATGTATGTATATGGACATAAAGAGAATTTGTTTTTTATGCAAATCAAACTTTTAAAATAAAAGTGTAATTTGGAATACGTATAATTATATCTGTCATATTCGATTTGATGTAAATTAGATATTCTTTGTATATCTTTCTAAGTGTCTCTCTTTTCTCGTTAAATCTTTCTCGATTCTTCTAAATTTATCAAAATCTCTTCCGTTTTTTTTTTATGTCACAACTAATAGACATCTCTTATGGCAAATCTGACTATTCAATTGTATCTATCACAGTACCAGCCAATCGAATTCGATATAAGAGATATGAACCCCGGAGGGTGAAGCGCGAGCGACAAACGCGCAAACACAAAGGCAAACAAGGAGAAAGATAAAGGAAGAGAGAATAGTATTTCATACTATATCACATTGTAACGGAGCGCTGGACGTTGCGTGCACATGACAGAGGAGATACACGATGATACATGCACGGCGACAGTCGTGTGCACGTGACTCGACGGCGAGCCACCGGGGGTGGCTCAGAGTGAACCCTCCAGGCAACCGGGACTCGAATTCACGTGTCGCGGCACGAGCGCTCAACCCTTTAACTGATATCGACGCTGCATTCGTTCCACATTGCAAAGCGAACCACATTGTTCGATCTAAAGAACAAAATATCTCACTGCTGAGCGGCAATTCGAGTTGTACTGCGCAGACGAACACACGAATCCTATCATCCTCCGTCCGATGTTAGTGAGAAACTCTCGCAATGACTTTTCGCAAAGACATTCAATTCTCACAATTAATTAATATGATAAAAAAATAAACGATAAAACCTACAAGAATATTTTATAAATATCACTCTGAAATCTATGTTTAATAGGCAAAAAAAAAAGAAAAGAAAACAAAGATTTGCGATTGATAAAGATCGTAAAGAGTAATGATTTTAATTATAATTATTACTATACACGCACAAAATACACACATTACTATTAAAAACATCGTCTCATCATTAAGAGTTTCACCGGTGATCTCGACCATAGTATGCCGCAATCTATTCCACCACAATTTGATACAAAATTACCGACATGGGACTACTACGGCGAATATGATGCCTTTAATAACCTTGATTTATACCCGACGGTTCAGCTCCAAAGGGATTGCGCGTGGATGAGGACACTGGGGATAGGAAAGCTATGCGCAGACATGTTACTTTAGTGGATGGTTAGCTTGGATTGATTGCCATATCATTTTACACGTGTTAGGCTATCGTATAGGTGAATGTAAAATCGTTTCTCTGATGACGAGGAATTTATCGCCAAAAAAAAGGATACGAATAAACTCGTAATCTTGCAATTCGATGGCACAATAGTTTTATCTTTTCATATTTTATACTGTATACTTTGATATATATATATATATATAGTCATTAATTTTATATAAGAGAATTTATTGTATTATATTAAATTAAAAACTTAGATTCATACTAACAAACATAAATGGTAAATAGAATAATTTTTATTTGCAAATTAATAACTTTGTAACTTATGCATGTGCATACATATATTTGTATGTACATGTATGTATATATATATATATATGTGTGTGTGTGTATATATACATATATACATAATGTAATCCATCTAATGATAAATTGAACTAGAAAAAAAACATATGAACAAAATTAGGATTCCAAATTTTAAATAACCATTTACTATAGATTGGACAATTTCTTGCATTTTGTTCAAATATAATCTTATGTAAATATGTATAAATATATGTCAAATTCTATAAACATACAATCGATCAATAACTCAACCATAAAATTCATAAAATACTTACAAATACGAGCATAACGAAAAATGCAGCTAGATATGATGTTCGTGCCATCCACATGCTCACAAATCGATAATGTTC
>Ga0157363_1007630_pt1 | contig 10248 bp, 7 predicted proteins | sample AttsexASBM1_FD_111477 | JGI IMG/M metagenome (GOLD analysis project Ga0157363, IMG submission 111477) | Fungus gardens microbial communities from leaf cutter ant in Ribeirão Preto, State of São Paulo, Brazil - Atta sexdens ASBM1 | ecosystem: Host-associated > Fungi > Mycelium > Unclassified ...
CAACCACCTCAAGCAGATGCGCCGCATCGCGACCCGCTACGACAAGACTGCCCTGTCCTTCATGAGTTTCCTCAATATCGCCGCTACAAGGCTCTGGATCAGATCTTTTGTCAACGTGATTTAAAAACACGAGCCAAGCACAGAAAATCAGGAAATAGCGGCATCGATTAACGGTTCTTCGATCCCTCCATGTCAGACGGGTGGCGTTTCGCCTTGCAGTTGATCCTGGCCATCCGGCTTCCCTGCTCTGGCGTCTACATCCAGAGCTTGAATCACATCAGACTAATTTTCCAAACAGATTCTGAGCGATTGAAATTACGCCTCATAACCATGAGGATGACTCTCACGCCAACGGAGCGCTGTCTCGACTATGCTATCAAGATCTCCAAAACGCGGCGTCCATCCCGTCTCATTCCGCAGAGTTGTAGAGTCGGCAACGAGCAAAGAGGGATCTCCTTCACGTCGGGGAGCGGCTTCCCAAGGTACTTTCCGACCACTAACTCTTTCGACGCTTTGAATAACTTCAAGGTTAGAATACCCCTGACCATTACCAATGTTATACGTAACACTTCTATGGTCGATCTGACTCAGTGCTCTCACATGAGCATCTGCTAGGTCCGTTACATGAATGTAGTCCCGAACACATGAACCATCTCGGGTGGGGTAATCCGTTCCAAATAACTTAAGAGCGGGACGACGACCCAGCGCAGCATCGATAGTCAGGGGAATAAGATGAGTTTCAGGGCGATGATCTTCTCCAGCTCGCCCTTGAGGGTCTGCGCCTGCAGCATTAAAGTATCGCAGACACGCACTTTTTAAGTTATAGATGGCGTCGGCCCAGTGTAATACCCGTTCAATCATGAATTTACTTTCGCCATAGGGCGATCCAGGCTGAACAGGTGCAGTTTCCGGGATAGGGTCCAAACGTTCAGGACCACCGAAAAGCGCGGCAGTCGACGAAAAAACGATTTTTTTCACCCCATGCTGAACACAAATCTGCACAAGGTTCAGCGCAGTTAAATAATTTTGCCTTAGATAATGGAATGGGTCGCGCATACTATCTCCAACCAAGGAAAGAGCCGCAAAATGCAGAACTCCATCCCAAGGTCCTTGTGCGACCACAGCAGAAGTCGCCTGAATATCCAGAAGATCAACTTCGTGTAGAAGCACTCCTGCAGGAACGGCCTCACGATAGCCTGTGCTCAAATTATCAAGTACAACAACATCATGACCTGCATCGAGCAGAGCTAGAACGGCATGGCTGCCTACAAAGCCAGCCCCACCTGTTACAAGGTAACGCATCATGCTCTCCTAAAAAATAAAACTATTATGATAACATAATAATTAAAAAATATATTATCATAATAAATTCTATAGAAAGTAAAACTTATAATAATAAAAAAAATTTAATATGATATTTTATTACGTTGATTGCAGGTCCCATCGCTTAATCTTCATGGTATTCTGGCCGTTCGGAGCGTACGAATGAATAATCCTGTCTGTATTCCCTGATCCGCAAAGACGTGCTCGATACGCGATCAAATAACTGATTTTCCGGTATTGGACGGGCATGGGCCTGAGGTGCGGCTTTTTCCTGTGCACCTTTAACACAAAGCCCTGCTTCTCCATGAAATTGTCATCGGCTTTTGAGCGATACGTCATGTCCGCCCACACAGCTGCAGCTGTATTGCTTTCATCCAGCAGGCGACATTCTTAGTCGCGTGCTATCTTCTACTTCCGGATCAGCCGAAACGGCCGGCAGACAAAGACCGGAATGGCCGATCCGTTGTAATTAGACTGCCGTTATCTAGACGCTTCATTTTCGTGAACTTCAATGTATGACCACCCTTGTGCGACAGGTTTGCCAGCATGCCTTACCAGTCCTGTAAGATATATCCTTTACGTAGATCCGCCTAATCAGCTCGAGTCAATCATTCTTCTTCAGTATCAAAACCACCACGCTGCTTCATTTTCCACCATCCTCAACATAATGTAGGATATCTTGTAAGCGCACCCAATAAAAAAGACGCTATTCACAAGCTTTCAGCAGCAGAAAATTGTAGGTATTAAACACGCAGGAAACTGTTTTAAACTTGAGCATCCAGCATTCCACAAGCAAGCCCGGACAACGCTAAGCATGAAAACACACCATAAGATCAAGCACCTGCATCAGATCCTCATTCTTGACGAGGAAGCTCCAATAACCTCAATTCCACACGCTATAAAAAGAAATATTGAAGCTGCTCAGCATGTTTATGCGCAGGCAGAATATACTTTATGGCACAATCAAGAAATCCGAGAACTTATAAAAAAACATTTTGATGATGATGTTTTATATTCATATGATTTATTAAAACCATATTCTTATAAAGCCGATCTTGCAAAATTTGTTATTCTTTATGTGTTCGGTGGAATGTATATTGATCTTGGTATTCAAATTGCACGGGAATGGAATATTCCTAACAATAAAGGCGTTGCGGCTTGCCGAGATGTGCCTTTCACATCTCCTAGCTGGTCATCCATCCAGACAGGACTTCTATGGTCTTTACCGAAAAGAAAAGAATTTCAAATTGCCATTCAATACATAGTCGAAAATTGTAAATCAAAATACTATGGAGAAAATCCTCTCTACCCTACAGGTCCAGTGGTGCTAGGTCGCGCTTTTATCGCTGCACTTGCAGAGAAAGGGCAAGAAGCTACAGCTGATGACCAGTATGTTGGCAGCTGCCGGAGCGTTACACCGGATTCTACTATGCTCAATGTGTCATATGTCTCCAAAGGCGGAGAAGTTATTGCTTTCCGCAACAAATTAATTGGGGGCGATTTGGCACACTTGGGGGTAGCAGGCAGCAACAATTATAATGATATGTGGAACCAAAGGGCAATCTACGGCGAAAATCTTTGCGAATGGGCCTCAAGTGACTGCCTTATTCACACTGACTTCCCCATTTTCAAAAATGAACGCGGGATCGTTGCGCCCGAAGATTTTGAGGGCGTGTTAAGCTATGGCCCTTACACATCCTTGAGTAAGGGCGCCTACAAACTACGTATTGAATTAGAGCCTGGAACAAAATTTAGAAAAATCGAAATCGATATTACAGCAGATTTTCAAAAAAAACGTATAAAGTCCTACGTTTTTTTTCCTACAAACGTAAGCAATGATGACAGCATCACTATGCTAATCGAAATTATGCACCCTGAAGATAAAGTTGAATTTGTTGTAAGAACGGAAACCGGATTTCGCGGTGCCGTTAAAAAATTTGTACTTGATCCTATCTTTCTTCAAAAATGGTCGTTCTCTGATCCCGATATAAAAACGGAAATCGGCTTCATAAAAGAAGATGGCATCTCCACGCGTCTTTGGACAAAGGGAAGGCTTACTTACGGTCCATATGCCTCTTTGCCAAAAGGGCGCTACAAGCTCCGCATCAAATTTTCTTCAGAAACTCGCTTCACCAACGCCGCCATTCAGATTGCCACAGGTGAAGAACACAAAACATGCCAGACACTCAAACTAAAGCCTACCGATATGAAAAAAGGGTCTATCGAGACTTTTTTTACTCTCGATCAGAATGAAGAGAATGTTGAATTTCGGTTATGCGTGAACCGGCTCTTTATGGGTAAATTTCTAAGCTATGAAATTTCATCTCAATAAGAAACAAATATAAGGAGAAGTCCCATGGGAAAATTTCATAAGGTAACTTGGCTTCACCAGGTTTTTATCGTTGATAGTTTCCAGGTACCAGCGAAGCTTCCGGAAAATCTTGAGCGCAATGCGCAGCTTGCATGCGATCTCTATCCAGAGGCTCAATATAAATTATGGGGTGGAGAAGAATTACGTTATTTCATTGGGAAAGAGTTGGGAGAAGAAGTTCTTGCAGCTTTTGATGGTCTTGCACCGTATTCTTATAAGTGTGACCTGGCACGTTATTGCTTGATGTATGTTTATGGCGGTATCTATTTTGATCTAGCCATAAAGTTGCTGAACCCTTGGAATATCCCGCAACGCTACGGTGCAGCAGCTTTTATGGAAAACTACGATGGTATGGAGTGCTGGGTATGCACACAGACCAGCCTGTTGTGGTCACTGCCAGGTCGCCCAGAATGGAAAATTGCTATCGATAATATCGTGGCAAATACACGCAATCGTTTTTATGGACCGCACGATCATTATCCTACGGCTGGTGCACTGCTGGGTCGGAGCTTTTCAAAAGCTATGGCACTCAAAGGACAAACAGCAGATGCAGACGATCAATTTCTAGGCGAAGTTCGCTATATACCCCAGAACGTCAACCGCAAAACGTTGTTTATATCTCTCCAGAGAAGGTACTTGTCGGTCAACGTAACAAGCTAAAAGCTGGGGACGTAACCGAACTTGGCATGACGGGAACTAACAACTACTGCGATATGTGGAAGGCCAAACAAGCCTATGGCGAAAAAGACCATATATGGCTAGCTAGCGATAGCAATATCGTCATCGATGAAGCTGGAATTCTAACGCCTTCAGGCATCGTCGTAACGCGTGGTGAGAAAGGCCGAGTTATGTACGGACCTTTCGTAAGCCTTAATGGTGGCCAATATAAATTAACTCTCGAATTCTGTGATAATACAACTTTTAAAAATTTAGTAATTGATATTTCGTCAGGATATGGGGCCGATTCTGTAGCTCGTTACGAAATTCAGCATGATGAAGAAACTAAAGCTCACGAGCACACAGTATTTTTTAGCTTGGAACGGGCTGTCCGGGACGTTGAGTTCCGTGTGAACGTGTTTGGTGATTTCGAAGGGACTATTAGCAAGGTATGCCTGCAAAATGTAAAAGAAGTAGTCTGGCTTGCAACAGATAAATGTTTTACGGCAGATGAGGCCGGACAGAAAACAGATCAGGGTATCATAATACATGAAGGGCAGTCTGGTCGTGTCATGTATGGACCGTTTATCAAACTTCCCCGCGGACAGTATAAATTATTACTAGGATTTAGTGAAAATACAATTTTTCGAGATATTTTCTTGGATGTCGCAACAGATTGGGGATCTAATGTTGTTGCAGAATTCAACCGAACACATCACACCCGTAATCCTCGCACTGAAGAAGCATTTGTCTTCAAGCTTCTTAGCAATGAAGATTGCGTTGAATTTCGCATGACTGTTTACGGTGATTTTGAAGGCATCCTACACGACATTCGACTAATAAATATGGATGCGATAGTCATTCCTCATACAGATCCAAGGATTCAATTAATCGATGTGAAGCGCACACGCGAAGGCATTATCATCGATAAATCGAATTCCCGTCGCGTCACCTACGGGCCATATATCACCCTTGCTCCAGGACAATATGAAGTAGAAGCTGTTTTTTCGAAAAAGAGCGACTGTAAAGGAATGACGTTAGAAGTCTGTAGCGATGGAGGCTCTAATCCAATTGCAAACCAGACGAACAAAAACAAAGGAAATATGCTAAAATGTGCCTTTAGTTTGGAAAAGGAAACTTCCGGAATAGAGTTCCGCCTGGAGACTGACGGTACTTCCAATGCGATTTTAGATTTTTTCATTATCAGCCCTTTGGATAAGGACACCGGGCACAATAACGTCCCTGCGATATCATCAGTTATCGATAATAAAAAAAAAGAACCCACACAGAATGAAGAAAAAAATTCTTTGTTTGAAAAAATAAAGAATTTCTTTTAATGAATTAAGTTTGGTGTGTGTATTAATAATCACACACCAAACTTTTATAATTTTCATTAAATATTAAATAATTTAAGGCGTTCATAGGCCATCTTAGGAGGAGACTGATGTACCCCCTAAAAAATTAGAACAATTTTAACGTAAATTTCAAACCCTATTCTTTCCAACAGTTTGCGCCGTGAAAACTTAACATTAATAAATTCTTAGCCTCTTCTTCACTGTCCGCTTCAACATAAATGCGCAATTCAGGAGCATTACCTGATGGCCTAAGATGAAGAATTTCTCCCCCCTCGAAAGTCATCCTCAAACCGTCTGTTTCATCTATTGTTCGTACAGCCCCATAGCTTGGCGGCACACCTAGGGCCCGGATTCCTTCAGATATATTCAGCCTTAGAGCAGCTATCCGTTTCAAACTGACGTCTGTCGGAAGCTCAGCTAGCCGATCGCTCACTGTAAAACGATGCGGCAGCGTTTTCACAAGGTCCGCCAGATTAAGTCCTACTTCACGCGCGGCTATCAGGGCAGATAAGATAGGTAAGACTGCATCACGTGTTGGAAGAGCCGTTAGCAGTCGATCGTTTCTTTTTACATCACTAGCGACCAAGAAGCCGCCATTGGCTTCATAGCCTAAAACTGGTGAAAATCTCTCTGCTACTGCGTTATCCATTTCCGCGATCACAAATGGCGAACCAATACGCGTACGCCGCACCGACCTTGCAAAGTCAGCAGCCTCCAGAGCTGTATTGCTACTCACAGGAGTTACTACAACCTCGGCCCCCAGCATTTTCGCAGCAAGAATTCCCAGTACATCTCCTCGTAGCCAATGTCCCTTATGATCTGCCAAAAGGGGCCGATCAGAATCTCCATCGGTCGTCAGAATAGCATGATAATGATCCTTTTCTGCCCATTCTCGGGCAAGGACAATATCTTCTGAACGGACTGCTTCTGTATCAACAGAAACGAAAGTCTCCGAACGCGCCAAGGGTATAGCTATTCCGCCTAGCGCTTTTACAATTTCAACCAAAGTATCGCGCCCAACTGCAGAGTGCTGATAGACACCCAGTACAAGACCGGATAGCGCGTCAGACCCAAAGAAATTTTGATACCTCGCGATGTATTCTTTCTCAACATTTGTAATGGACGGAAGAGAAACATCTTTTACAAGAGTACCCTGTTCGTCAAACCATCCGTCTGGAAGAAAAACATCCTTCATATGCATGGCAGCCTCATCTGCCTTTAAAAACTCTCCTTGTGCACGATTGAATTTGATACCATTTCGATTATCCGGAATATGACTTCCCGTTACCATCAGAGACGGAATTTTTCGTCCAAACGCGTAGAGGCTTAAAGCAGGCGTCGGAACAAAGCCGCAGAAAACGGGTATACCCTTCATCCAGACGATCGCTGCAACACAGGCGCGCAGGATACGAGGTGTGCTCGGACGAAGATCGCCAGCCAGAGCAACAGGCGCTCCTGAATAGAACTCACCAAGGCTTTCAAGGTGCTTGAGATATCCAACAGTATAAGCAAAGCAAACCGCGTCCGTCATCGCGTTCACAAGACCACGCGCGCCACTTGTACCGAAAGCCACCTTGGACTGGGACATCCAATCAAAAATCATCATACCTTAATCCCAACATAGACTACCGCAGTTTTATAAAAAAAGCGGAAGACTGCCTCGATCTTTCAACAGAAAAAAGTGGGGCAGCGCTTAACAGAAATCAGAAAAAATAAACCTCTTCATTTCCAAATTTCCAGTACATTATCGATTAGCAATGAATGGTATTGAATGAACCGGCAAAAGAGCGAATGTTTCATTTTTGACTATATTTTAGAATTTCGCAACATGAAGGATTGTAGGCGGCATGGACGAATTGGTTGACGCAGGAGCAGGTGAAAGAACGCTCCGGTTTCAGCCAGCAGTATCTGAGCAGTCTGGAGCGCGGTCACCGTAACCCAACAATCGTGACGCTGTACGAGCTGGCACAAGCACTTGAGACAACGCCTGTCGAGTTCCTGAAGCCGCTCAGCCTCAATTGACCGTTCCTGCCGTAAAGCAAACGTGAAAAACTGCGTGCGTTGATGGAAATCCGCAGGCAGCTCTGGATCTGAATAGGAGACATCCTCATAAAAAAAATGTCACTGATTTTCGTCGCCTTGACACTTCTTCTTTTACCGGCATCAGGCTTTGCCCGGACCACAGAAGACTGGCTGCCTCAGTCAGGAGTTAAATCGCCCTATAGCCCTCTGGCCGTTCCAACAACGCTGAAGCCAGTCCCTGACTCTCTGGCGCCCCTGTTGAGCAAAGGCTACCGGATTACGACTACAGCGGATTATGGCGGCTCAGGAGCCCTTTTCACGCTGTTCCGGCAGAAGCAGGCCAAAACGTTCCGACATCACGCTGTTGGTACCTGAATGATCCCACTTCAGAGGATGTGAAAAAGTAAATAATGAAGAAGCAGCCTGAGAAACATCAGCAAGAGATGTCAGATATTTTTCAGACTGCTTCGATCGGCCCGGGATAGGCCTGTACGAGCGGATCATGGGTCAGCAGAAGCAATCCTTCCACCGTGGCCTGTGCCACAAGGATGCGATCAAAAGGATCCCGGTGCACATCAGGAAGCTGTCCGACCGCCAGGGCATGCTGACCGGTGACGGGCAGTTCCTCATAGCCGTTTTCAATCAGACCGCGTCGCAGCAGGTGAGGATCGACCTGAAAGTCTGCCCGTCCCAGTCCTGCCTTGATGGTGACTTCCCACAGGCTGGCAGCACTGAACACCAGATCATTGTCCTGATCTTCCATCAGGGATCTTGCACGCACTGACAGCCTGTCAGGTTCTCCGGCAGCCCAGAGCAGAAGATGGGTGTCCAAAAGCAGCTTCATGCCGGACCGTCGAACAGGGAGATGACATCTTCCTGGGCCATGCGATCAAAGTCTTCCGGAACCCGGATCTGTCCGGCCAGAAAACCCAGACGGCGCTTCTGTGTCTCTTCGGGCGCAGTAATCGGACTGACACGCACCATGGGCCGACCGGCTTTGGCGATGATGAAGCTTTCGCCCTTCATGGCGGCTTCGATCAGCCGAGACAGATGGGTTTTGGCTTCGTGAATATTGACCGTCCGCATGACAGAACCTTTCTCCTTCGCACCAGACTAACTTAGTTTTTTGAGTTTAGTTTATCAAGACGGCAGCGCCTCAAAGCACAACGTTCTCTCGGCTCCTGCACCGTTCTGCACGAACGGTGCAATGGTCTATGAAGACCTTACTTTTTACGTCACGGAAACAACACGTTTCAGTCTCTTTAATGCCCTCCGAAAGGCGCTCTTCTGACACGATAAGATACGTCTCAGTCTCTTCTGAGACCCTCTTGTAGCACGCCAAAGACACGCATAGGCTGTCTTTGGGTAAAACCATGTCATCACGCGCATGAAGATCCGTCCGGCACCCCAAGAGGCTGTGTCCAGAACGGACATACAGGAGTTGAAACCGGGACATGTCAAAAGCACTTGCAGCCCTCAAGAAGCAGCATCCCTTTCGGGCTCCCCGGGCCACGGCAACACCGATCTATCGTTGGCTCTATCAAAACCATGATGCCATCGCAGAACTGCGCGACGGGCGCCGTGCTACCTGGAAAATGATCCTCACAGCAGCTCAGGACGATGGCATTGATGTTGAGTGCACAGAGGCTGTTGCCAACACGATCCGTAAAAAATGGTCCCGGATTGTGAGCGAACGGGCCCGCCAGAAGGCCGACACCATACCCAACCCGCCTGCAGCGACTGTCAGCCCTGCCCCCAGCCGCCTGCCTGCAGACTGGCAGCCGGAGGAGGTCAAACAGCAGTATGCCGAGCGTGACGTTGCAAAAAGAGCCCCCTCGGTCAGAGCGCCTCGAACTATTGTCACCTCACCAGACCCAGCCAGACGTCGCCAGGGGTTCCCTCCTCGTGAGCGACTGCCCATAGAAGATGACGAAAGCATTCCTCAGCGTGGTCGGGAGTCCATTTCCCGCATTCTGGACCGAAAACATGCGGAGAAAGAAGAACGATACTGGCTTACGCCAGATTGATGTCACCGCTTGAACACTGGTTTGTTCAAATCTCGACAACGAGTGCGTCGTCGAATCCCGGAACCGAGAACAGGGGTCCGGCCGGGTTTGCGAGGACCCGGGTCCCGCTGGCATGACGGTGCTCCTGCCGGGTATGGATATGACCATGGATCCACAAAGCAATCCGGAAGCGTTCCATAAGGCCGGACAGATCAGAGGCGAACAGCCCGGCTCCGGACTGACGTCGCAGGCTTTCCGGCAGACACGCCGCCAAAGGCGCATGATGTGTGACCACCACGACCGGCAACCCGGACGACGTCTCTGACAGGCACTGCTCAAGCCGGGCACGATGAGCATGATGCAGGGCCGCTTCATCACCATGCGTGATGAAACCCTCACCAGAAGGCCGCAGAACCCCCTCACCTGTTGTCTGGTCCGGATCCACTGCGACAGGAGCCAGAGTCCCATCCGACCAAAGGGTGAGGCCTGCGAACCGGATCCCGGCCAGAACAAC
>Ga0157363_1007631_pt1 | contig 10248 bp, 14 predicted proteins | sample AttsexASBM1_FD_111477 | JGI IMG/M metagenome (GOLD analysis project Ga0157363, IMG submission 111477) | Fungus gardens microbial communities from leaf cutter ant in Ribeirão Preto, State of São Paulo, Brazil - Atta sexdens ASBM1 | ecosystem: Host-associated > Fungi > Mycelium > Unclassified ...
ATGAATCCGGTAGCCCTTGTCGCCTCAGCGGCCAGGTTGAGCCGGCGCGCTTCGGTCAGGGTGAGCGCGCGATCGGTCTCGACAACCAGGATCATGGGCTCTGCGTGACGCAGGATATCCTCGCCGACCGGCAGAAGACGATCCGGCACGAGCTCGAGGCAAAAAAGGCGTCGCCGTGCGATGCCGAGTGCATCCAGCCCCGCCCCAAAAAGCTGGGAGGGGCGTGTGGAGAGCCAGAAAACCGGGCGATCGCTGCGTGCCAGGCACGGCAGGAGAAAGGCGAGCGTACTGCCGCGATCGAGCGGAGAAGCGATCAGAAACTCATGCAGCGCGCCACCCGCCAGACCGCCATTGAGATGGTGATCGACCGGGTCATAGCCTGTCTCCAGACGTAGAGGGGCGTGGTCTGTATGGTTGCGTCGCTCGATCTGCCGGATGCGTTTGCGCAATGTGTCGAGTGCGGTGTTGTCCATGTGCTCCTCCTTTCGAGATAGAACATAAGGAGAACAAGCGGGGCAAAAGCAAGTGAATTCTGGTGCCGGGAAGTCTGTCCTATGGATTTGTGGAGTGCCGCCAGGGCGTACACGTGCGCCCTATGGACAGGCTTTCACCCTGCCCACAGGGCTCCCGACACACCACAGCCCCACAGGACCATGAGCAGGAGGTTTTCTCTTTTCTGTTTTTTGGAAAAGGGAATGAGTGATTACATCGATGGTAGGCTCTGATCAGGATATCGGGCTTGATACAGTTTATCGATCAGGTAATGATGACGCCGATGCAGGCAGGTTTTCCAGCTCTTTTCCTGTCCTGCAGCTTATCGCGCTTCCCGGACTGCGTCAGCATCCCGACACAGGCTGTGTCTTATCGACTGCCGTGAGCACGTTGTAGATAGTGGTTCTCGTTTCGATGACAGGAGCCGCAGCAGATGTTTCGCCTCGATAAAATCATGGAGCAGCTCGCACGTCGGCGGCCGGTGTTTTGCTCAGAAGCAGACTTCCAGCACGAGCTGGCAATCGAGCTCAGAATGCATGACCCCTCGCTGAAGGTGCGGCTTGAGTGGCCAGTTGAGCCACCTGCGCGCGGTGCAATCGATCTCGTAGTGATCGGTCACGGGAGATATGCGATCGAGGTCAAATATCTGAGTAGAAAGCTCACGACCGAAGTGGACGGAGAGGTGCTCCACCTGAAACAGCACGGGGCTTTAGACCACCGTAGATACGATGTCTGTAAGGATCTTGTACGAATAGAGGCATTTTGCTCGAAGGAAAACTGTGAGGGTGGCGTCCTGGTTCTGACGAATGACCCGGGATATTGGAGATCGAGCCTAAGAGAAGGTAATGCTGACGCTGCATTTCAGCTGGAGGATGGACGATCCCTGCACGGTACTCTCGAATGGGGAGAGCGCGCTAAAGCAGGCACCAGGAAGAGCAGGGAAGCTGCCTTATCCGTGCACGGCCATTATGATCTTCAATGGCGCGACTACGCCTCACTTCCTTTGGAATCGGGTCTTTTTCGTTACCTCTGGATCCCGGTAGGAAACCGGCATGTGTCCGAGCCTCATTATGAGAGCGAATGATCTTGTCTGAGCTTCCTATGCCTTTTGCGTTCGTTGCTGCCATGAGCGACAATGCTCTCTCCGGGCGAGACAGCGGTATCTGTCTCGTCGCCTGCACCAAAAAGAAGCTTTCCATCGCTGTTGAGGCTGCAGAGCTCTATCGAGCCTCTGCCTGGTTCAGGTTGGCACGGTCTTATGTCGAAGTGCAGGGCCTGCCCTGGTATATTCTTTCCGATATGCATGGTCTTGTGGCTCCAGGCACCGTGCTCGACCCGTATGAGCTTTCAATGCGTGGAATGAGTTTGTCCCAGCGCAGGCTCTGGAGCGACAGGGTTGTCACCGCGCTCGATGCTCTTGGGTACGACGACGCGACACCGGTCCATATTCTAGCCGGCAAGCTCTATCGTGATCCCCTTGCAGACTGGTTGGGCAGCAGGGCCATCATTCCCATGAAAAATATGCGGATAGGACAGCAGATGCGTTGGCTACGCGAGCAGACGCTCCGCTCAAGACGGGCCTGACGAGAGATCCTGCGTCGCCTTCAGTCGATATGTATTTCTTGATATATATCTCGGTATATACTATATGTGGTTTATACCATCAGTGATATCGAGGGTGTCATGCCGCAAGTCGCTAAAATCTTTACAAACGGTCGAAGCCAGGCGGTACGCCTCCCGGCGTCGTTTCGCTTCGAGGGTACCGAGGTCTACATTCGCAGGGACGAAGTAACCGGCGACGTGATCTTGTCCCGGCGTCCGGAAGGTTGGGACAGTTTGTTCGCGGCCATCAAGGATGGTGGCGTGCCCGACGACTTTCTCAGTGCTGAGGACAGATCTCAAAGCGAGCAGGACCGGGATCCTTTTGCGGGGATCGCGCTGTGAGCGCAAAACGCTGGATGCTCGACACCAACACGGTCAGTCACCTGGTCAAAGGCCATCCCGGCGTCCTGGACCAGCTGGCTCAGAAAGCGCCTTCTGATGTCGTCATTTCGGTTATTACGGAAGGCGAGCTGCGTTTCGGGCTGGCCAAGCGACCTGAGGCTACCCGTTTGAAGACGATCATCGGTGAGCTCTTTCAACGCGTGACGGTTTTGCCGTGGCAGTCTTCAACTGCGCAGACCTACGGCGACCTTAGGGCGAGACTGGAAAAGGGGGGCAAGGTCGTCGGATCGCTTGATCTCCTGATAGCGGCTCACGCACTGGACGTCGGCGCGATCCTTGTGAGTAACGATGCCGGCTTCAACAAGATCGGCAATCTTCCCCTCGAGGACTGGATATCTCGCCAATGAATGGTGCAGGCCAGCTTACGCCAAAACCCGCGGGTTCTCAGTCTTTCGGGGGACCATCCATCTCCCCTTTAGCCTGCATCGCACCAAGCCGTTGGCTGGTTTTTCGGACGGCGCGATCTGCTGCGGCCATTGCTGCTTCAAGATCGGTATAGTCGGGATTCCATTGTCGCAGGCGGAATGGGGTTGTGAGATCCGGCCCTTGCTCCTCAGGATATGTATCGTCGTTTTGCGCTGAGCGGTTCGCCCTTCTCCGAGCACGACGAGGAAGAGCGACTTCCTCTGCAAGTGGAGCCAGGTGCTTCAGGCCAAAGAGCCTACGGGCGCTGCGATGGGTCACTTCGACGACGACGCCGAGCTCGACGAATTGCGCCAGGAGAGCCAGGGCGTTTTTAGGGGCCATGGACAAGTGGTTCGCGAGCGTGGTTGCCGAGATCAGTGGAGATCCCGCCAGGAGATCCAGTGCAACTAAAGCCCGTGAGTTGCGTCTTCGCTTTTCGCCCACAATCTGTCGCGCCTGTAGCCATAGCTGCTCGAGCTGACGAAGCTGCAGGAGAGCCTGATCGGCTTCTTGTGTGAGCGCATCCAAAAAGAGCGGCACCCATTCGTCATACTGCCACGGTGTCCCCGCACGTAGGGCCGAAGCACCGGAGAGAGGTGCCGGGTAAGGCAGAAGGGTCGCTCCAAGGCGTCGTGCGATTGCTGCCCGCATCGGAGCTCGACCGCGACCCGCATCGAGCCAGCTGTGCATGCCTTGGGCGATGCCGAGAAGCGTAGCCGTCCTCTGAGAGGATTGAAGGATCTCGCTCGTCGCCTCCCGAATCTCCCGCTCCTGCTCTTCGTCTGGCGCTACGAGCCATTGATAGTGCGTGACAGCATGACGGGCCGCGTCGAAAATCCCTCCCCGATCCTCTCCGTGGAGGCGTAGGGGGAGGTTCTCGATAAGCGCTGCGAGGTGCCATGGATCAATCATGTGACCATCAACTGCTGCCTGGCGGCGTACCGCGTCAAGTCGAGCCCTGTGAATTACTGCAGGCGCAAGAGTATGGCCGAGCATTGCCTGGTGCAGGCGGCCTATAACGAGACCTGCCTTCTCCAGCGCAATACTGAGTCGGTGGGGGGGAAGGATACCACTAATCATAAGAACTCGAAGAGTAGATGGATCTTTCCGATGTCACTCAGGGTGTGACCGCCTCATATCTCAAGCCCATCATCTAGTCCCGGCTCATTGTCATCATCTTGCCCATGATGTGACTGCTGGTCTGCAATATGGGCGGCTCTCAGAGGCTGCATGACCTGATTGGGTGGGCAACCGAGTTCGATTAGGAGCTCGTGCGCCAATCTGTGTGTGTCCGCGGTAACGCCCCAAGTGAGATTGGGTGACTTGTCAAGAAGGATCGCGGCAAAAGCTCTCGCATGGTTTCTTGGGAGTATGAGACCAATGGTCTGATCCGACGGAGATAGCGCTGATGACAAGGTAGAGGCAAATGTCCGGTGGCTATCATCCATTCGCCCGCTCGTTTTCAAGGCGCTCTGCAGTGGTGTAGACCAAGATGGGCCGTTTGCTCCGTTCAACCACTGAACGTAGTGACACCAGTTTGGGGCGTTTGGACTTCTGTGGTCATGAGTCCATCCTCCTATAGCTAAGGATAGAAATGCTTCATACTGGTAGTAGGAAAAACGAGCGCTAAACATAGAGTCATCACCGTGATACGTGGCGATCGCTATGTTTGTCTGGCAGGTACACATTTCTTCTATTGCATCGTATAGGCTGTCTTTCTCTTTTATTATTCCAATTATGTTATTGAGTGATTCTTTCTGAGCTAAAGGTAACGCCAGTTCGTCGCGGTTTTTGTATATATAGGTCAGGTCCGCGAGTGTGTTTTGTAGATGACGTAGTCTTTTTGGGGGAATTATACTTGCGTTGTTTTTTATAGATTTCCTGACACTTTTTATGTCCAATGATAATTGATTCCTATTAACCGGTAGATTGAGCCCTGACTGCTCCCTTACGCGGTGCCCAAGCGATATGTTATTGTAATGTTCTTCCGTTGCGGGTCTTTTTGCTTGGAAGACCGTTATTTTTACTTTGTTGTCGGGTAGACTTGTTGCTATTCCAAAGTCGAAACCATATTCTGATTCTTGTCGTTTGTCCTGATATATCCACTGCCTCTTGGCGTGGTAGTCTGACTGTTCATCTTCATAGCCTACCTCCTTCTCGGCTTCGCTTGCTAGGTTGTCTAGGATTGAAGCGTGCCAAAAAGAGCTTGCGAGTAATCCAAACAGAGCACTCGTTTGTGGCTCCTCATGAATATTAGCAGAGCCAAGTTGTACATCCTGCGTAAGAACGGAAATGTGTGCGGCATATGTGGATACTGCCTCATCATGCTTATCCTTGGAGAGTAGGTTCTCGAGTAAGTCAGCCAGCGAATATCCGTTCGCAGCTTGCGCTTCGATATCATATTCCTGTGCAATTCTTACGAGGGGATGCACCATTGGTCTGCTCTCGCACTCATCCATAAACATTACGCTAAATCGTAATTAACGTACAATAAGGTCGGGGCTCCGCCAAGAGCCCCTCCCCCCCCACCTACTTCCGATAAATTCTATTATCGGAAGTAGGGGGGTCGGCGCGAAACGGCAGCGGATGGGCCAGATAGCGTGCCTCAGAGGCTTTTCGCTCATGCCAATGTGCCTGACAGTTCCCGCCAAAGGCAGCAGGTAAAGCCAGGCGACGATCAGGATCTGCTCATCCTCGACGCCTGATCTGGAGGTCGCCGCGCCTCCGCCGCAGATATCCTGATCAGGTGAAGGAACGATATTGGGCGCCGGGTATGGCCCAGATTATTCTCGCGAATTTCTTCGATTGCCCCTCTTGAAACGACCTTGATCGCGCCCAGATCGTTTTCGGGTGATCGCTGCACAGGATCGCTCACGCACCATCTCTGGTAATTTTTACCCATGTTGCTCAAATGGAGGATATGGACATGAGAACTGCCCTGGATTTTACCCCGCTCTTTCGTTCGACTGTTGGATTTGACCGGATGCTCGGCGCCCTCGAAGCCGCCACACGCGCAACGGGCTCCGACAACTGGCCCCCTTACGACATCGTCAGAACGGGCCGGGACGAATATCGGATCGATATGGCTGTTGCGGGCGTTGATCAGGCCGATATTACGATCACCCAAGAGCGTAATACGCTTACAGTGACTGGTCATCGGAACGAAGAGCCAGTGGGTCAGGTGGAGTATCTGCATCGTGGTATCGCAGGGCGTGGCTTCGAACGCCAGTTCGAGCTGGTCGATCACGTCAACGTCGTCAACGCGTCTCTGGTCAATGGACTTCTGACGATCAAGCTGCACCGTGAACTTCCTGAAGCAATGAAGCCACGACGCATCGAGATCCGATCAAAGGCTGATCCGGTACCTGCGCGGATCGAAGCGCTCGAAACCGCAGCCTGATTTTTTCTGAGGGTAGAGGGTGTTTCAACGCCTTCTACCCGTGTTTTCATGCCGCAGTTCGACCGTAACCTGGCGTCGGCGATGTAAGCTCGGCAGGAGCCACGTTGGCGATAGGCGTAGCTTCAGTGCCCATCATCATGTGATAATGCTGGGTATGCCCGGTCTCTTCGAAGATACTTCTAAAGACTCCAAGGTAGACATCCACCGTGGTGGCATCGCTCGAGATATAGAGATCGTCATGCGAGCTGTGTGAGCCGTCGTTCACCCATGAAAAGAGCGAGGCACAAACTATCTTCTCACGACCTTCAAATTTCTTGATAATCTCATCTTTATCCATGTTGCCCAGTATCTTGAAATAGTTTTCCAAAATCCGGCGCAGCGTGTTTTGAATTGTAAGGTTGGATCGGTTCTGGCTCCGCACCTCGCACCAGAGTAATTCGTAGGATGTCTTGATCGGGTTGTGATCGAAGGATTCCAGCGTCGAGACATCATCGACTTTCTTCACGATCCAGAACGTCTCGTGCGCACGGAGGTCCTTTTTCCGGTCTGGGTCGTATGACACTTCTTTATGGAAATAGATATTGTGGGTGAGCACAAACACCTGCCGGATCAAGCTGTTTTGCACCTGGCTTAACTCGAACACGTGTTTGATAAGGCTTGAGACGATGAACAGGATGTCGCTATCGAGGCTTGAAATCGGATCGTCGAACACAATGACTCGTTCGGTCGTCATGCCGGACTCAGAAACACTACCCCGAATGAGGTGGTAGAAATACAAGAACGTGACGAACGTCTTCTCGCCTTCGCTCAGGCTCCTAGCTGCATTGCTCCCATCGAGGCGGACGATCTCATATAGATTCTCCTGTTCGCCCGCCGTTGCGAGCTTCAAACCCCGAAAGCCGAGTGAGGCGAGCAGCGCGTTGATTTCGGTCACGGTCGGTTCAACGCTCGTGATGCCTTTCTCCAGATCATGCAGTTTCTGTTTCGCCCTAACGAGATTGCCCCGCTTTATCGTTAGGCTTCCCTCAATGCCTCTGATCGCAGCATCCACCGCCGTTTTTCTAGCATGGTAGGTGTCAAGAATACCTTTGGCCTCTTCCACCAGGTACTTCCAAATTTCGGCCGTAAGGTTCGTCCTCTGGTTGCTGATATCGTCGACAGCCGCATTGTGTTCAACCACGGACGCGTTTGCGGCAGTAAGGAGATCTCGTATCTCTGCGAACAGGTCGGTGTTGTCCTCAAGCGTGACGACGGAACTCGGTTCTTTCTGCTTTTGGGCAATGCGCTGCACGTTGAGCGCCAGCCGTGCGGTTGCGCGCTCGATCAGCCCGGTCAACTGGTCCGCGTCGATATAGCGAGAGCCGTTCTGAGAGATGCCAGAGAGGGCTTGAAGGTAAGCCGTAGCCGCCGCGTCATATTCGGTAACGAGACGCGCGATGTCAGCGATGTCTCGACTATAGGTTTCGTCAAAGTAATCGCCGATGCGCTTGGCAAGGTCAGCTTCGAGATCCTGCTGGCAGAACGGGCATCGCGGCTTACTCTGCGCGAAGTAGTCGACGCCCCCTTTTCGTTATCCCAATGCTTCACGTTTACAGTCGTCTTAGAGCGACTTTTATGATTTGTCGGTCGTCCCGTTATCAGTCATTTGGATCATGATAGTTTGGGATTGTCGGGCCGTTCAATATCCGGTTTTGATCGCACGGGACTACGGCGCGAGAGACTGATGGATTCACAGACCCCTTTTAAGACATCTTCGATGCCGTTCAGACCAAGCTGCGCGTGAAGATCAGCAAACCTCCGCTGCATCTCGAAAGGTACCCGATGTGGCAACGGGATGATCCAGTCCTCATCCCGCCTGTCCTCCCAAGACGTCTCGTAATTCAGGGCGAAGATCCCGTCAGGCCAGATGGCGCGCATGGCGTGGTACGATGTGGCAATTTCCGATGAACGGCTCACCCGGAGGATCCGCCAGTCGGTCAGTATCGCCCGCAGAGCACTCATATCGAGCTCAATCGGATGGATATGCCCGCGAATGCGCACCGGTCCAGTGCTTCGGGCAGACAGGCGGCGCCACAGTGAAAAACGTCTGGAGGCTCCGGAGTTGCCAGCAATGCGTTTCCCACTCCATGTCACATCGATGATATCGAACTGACCCTCCCTGCTCCCCGTGTCTGGGGAAAACTCGGCAAATACCGATTAACGCAGTCTTTCCATCCCGTCCTCATCAAAGGGACCGTAGCTTTCGGCATGAGAATTGCAGAAACGCATTGTTTCGGGCAGAGCATCCAGATTGCCTACCAAGCCATTATGCGTGGCGGTCACGCCTGTCACCGAGAGAATATCAATCTCTGCGTGATAGGGTGTGGGCCTTTGAATAAGCTTGAGTAAGTCATTTATAGCAGGATGAGGAGGGCGCGCACGCCAGTCTTCTGCGCTGCGGACCACTCGCTCCAAGTCGTAGTGGGCATGTCTTTTCTGGGGGTCTGACATGGTTGCAACCGTGAACGGATGGTTCTCAAGCTCGGCCAAAAAGGCACCTATGGCCTGTACGCGCCTGCGCTCCGCCCGTCTCTGCCGCCAGGCAAACAAACGGGTCACGCTGCGATCCAAAGATTAACAAGGAGCACAACCCCTCGTACAGGAAACGCCTGACAGTTTTCCACGATATGCGGCAGCGTACTACGGGCACTGGCTGCGAGGTCGGAAGCATCGTTGTCACTTGCGTCCGGCATTGCCGGTGTGACGTCGCGCTCGCTGTCGATCAAGGGCTGCGCTTCAGGCATTACTCCGTTCCTTTCCTTCCCCATATCGATGTTGGATCAACTTACATCGCCATGCCGCGCCTTACCGGCCAGTTGCTCTGCAACCACAGCCAAAGCATTGCGCTCGCCGTCATTCATCGCGCGCCACATGCGAATGAGGGCCAGCTCAACGGCAGCAAGGTCAGCAGACGCCGGAACATCAGGCACAGCGCCCCCGGAAAGGGACGCTTCTAATCTCTGCACGATCTCCGCGTTCATCGAATGCGATCGAGCATCTGCCGCTTCCTGTAAGCGCGAGAAATCCTCTTTAGGAATTCTCAGATTGAACCGTCGGTATCTGTCGTCTTCGCTCATTCCGAATATTTGGCATAATAAGTGTGCTCTTTCTACTACGCATCTGTTGTGTCATGACAAATAGGATGTGCCCTCAACAGAGGAGGCACCTATCAGAACTCCAACCCCAGACTGCCACCCTCTCAACCTCCGCATCAGGCCGGATGTTTTTGAGACAGTGGGCCGTTCCGCCTTCGCTAATTTCCGAAGTATGACGGCGGAGCTCAACGAGCTTTTGCTCGCAGCAATGATAAAGGCGTCGGACCAAGCCTGGCAGCAATTCCGACGCCTCTCACCAGTGAACTAGAAGGAACAATGGCTATGACCGCTCTGGTTTCTACGTAGGCAAATGCTGCCTCAAGAAATGCGGACGGAACCTGGCTATCGAAATGGGCCTGACCCCAAAGCCTGCCCTATCCAACGACCGGGATTTCGCGCCGACGCAGAGCGGCGAGAAGGTGGGGGAATCAAAGCTGAGAAGATCAATGCTGCCCTGACTGCGGTTGGCTACGACACAGTCGTCTGATTGTCAGGCATCAGCGCTATCCTCCCGGGGATTAATGACTGAAAGGCCCGCGGCGTCGAACGAGCTGACATCACAAGTGGCGATCATCATTCCATTCGTATTCGCTGCGATGTAGCCACCTTCTTACGCAATTGCGCGGCAGCCGACACGCGCGTTCGTTATCAATTCGGCGAGTATAAATACTATATGTATGCGCACAGTTTTAGGGCCTGTTAGATCTTAATGTGGTCTGCGGCGGCTGCGATGCAGATGACGGCCATGAAGGAAGCGGCGGTTTTCTCGTATCGCGTGGCGACGGCTCTCCACTCCTTGAGGCGCGCCCACAG
>Ga0157363_1007633_pt1 | contig 10246 bp, 7 predicted proteins | sample AttsexASBM1_FD_111477 | JGI IMG/M metagenome (GOLD analysis project Ga0157363, IMG submission 111477) | Fungus gardens microbial communities from leaf cutter ant in Ribeirão Preto, State of São Paulo, Brazil - Atta sexdens ASBM1 | ecosystem: Host-associated > Fungi > Mycelium > Unclassified ...
AATTTATTCAACACGTGCATTAATTTTACGTAAAAGTTGTATAGTTGACACTTTTATAGTTGCCATTATTATATTTTTCTCTAAATGTGCAGTAAGATAGATTTTGAAAATCTGCACCTTACACACAGGATCGAGCAATTCTTCCGTTCCCGCCTGGCACGGTGGTTCCATACATTTTTCCTTTTCGACGAGCGACACGAGCGGGCATCGTTTGCGACCGCGATGGTCACGGAATCTTCTTGTTCGCATTTTCAAACCGATCCCGCATGTGTTCGAACACTCGGACCATTCGTTCCATTCGGTGGTTTCGCAAAGTGGATCGCTTTGCGGCGAAATTAAATCATCGTCACTCTCCTCCTCTCCCCTGAAATAATATATCGATCTCATGTATGCATGAAGATTCAAATTTATTTAGCGACTGATCCATGAAATACATATTATATTCGTGTGAAATACATATTCAATTCTATACTTATTGGGCTTCGACAATTTTTCAATCTTCATTAAAATGCGACAAAGGAATCGTGAACGCACTCACGAGCATTCAGGAATAGACGCGACACACATCTCCTTCGAAACCAATTGTCTGTTACAATTGAACATAGCAGCTTTCTCTGGCATTCTATACGATCTCGTGCGCATCCTTAAACCTTTACCGCAGGTTACTGAACACGACGACCACGACGAATAATCCGTCGTCTGGCATTCCGCTTAAAATTCAAAGTAAAATGAAGTTAAATTACGAAGATAAAGTTCACAAACTTTAATGAAGAGTAAACTCAAAATCTCTATTGACTTGACAATGTCATTAAAATATCGTGGATGATAAAGCACTAACAAATATCGTAATAGATGATAAAGCATTAACAAGAATTACTTCTAAGTTTCTCTGAGACTGCGCTCAGAGAAAAAGACAATGATAATTATATAAATTTTGTATGTAGAATTAATATAGAAACTAATATAGAAACTTTCTCTCATCATAATTATTGCACCTATAAAATAGTTTATTCAACTATGTGTACATTAATTCTACATATAAAACTTATTATTATCATTATGTTTTTAGTTTTTTTTTTTATGAAGTTTATAGTTGCTATCACTTTATTTTTCTCTGAATGCTTCTTTTCAAAAAAGATCAACTATTAAAAATACGACATAACATGCGTACGTCTCGACGTATCTTCAGTATTTTCGGCTACTTCTAAATCAGTTACTTGCTGCTGCAGAAGTTCCTCACTGCATCCGCGTGGAATAATTTTCTCCCGATTTAAGTACAATCTGGCCAGTGGATGCATGGGTCTACCGGACGGATCATAAAACGGCGATCGCGGATCCTCTGGATAGAGAGTCGTTATCGACTTCATTTTTTCACGTGGTTTCGTCTCAGAATTCGGCGACATATAACTAATGCCGTTGTCAGTGCCGGCATCCCAAGGATAAAGATCGATTATCATACTCTTCGTCCAGGTGCAGTCCTTCTGACATAGATTCAATTTGCTCACTCCTACTACCCAGTCGGGAGACGGACCCAGCATCGAAGCCACCGAGAGAAGAGGATGTCCTCGATCTACCCTGAAAAGTAATAAAAATAAAATTGATAGTTTAAAAAATTAAAGATTATTCGAGATTATAAAATTAAAGAGTATCGAGATTGAATTTAAATTGTTGAAAATCTTGTTATTATTTTTAAGAAAACTATTAAAAAATCAATGTCTTAATCTAATATAAACATTTAAAAAGTGTATAATCGCGACGCATGTTGAACTGTTTCGTTTTTACTATTCAAACTTTTTTAACAATATTCTTTTGAAATAATTTATTTAAAATATACGAATTATATATATTTCATTACTACAGTTATTGAAATCAAATAATTTTAATATTTTGCCAAATGCATACTTCATAAGTGAACTATGTTTACCTAAAGTTCGTCGTTGTATTTGTATTAACATTAGGATACCATAGACCGGCAGCTTTAATAAGCGTCCTAAGATGCCTGGCTTTCTCTCTCAATTCCGCTTCCACACCCGTTGCGGATCCCCATTCAGCCAATTGTCGAAAACCATCCGTCGCGACATGATCTCTACCCCAGAAAGAAAAATTTGGCTCGTGTGATGCACCGATGACGTCGCTAAAATGAGTCAACCAGGCAGAAAATGGGAAATCTTTCGGGTGCGTTCTATTCGACCAAATGCCCTCCATAATTAGCTGAAAAGATAAGATTGATTATATCTTATGCATCTGCCATCGTAACATCGGCATAAATTAAAATAAAAACAAAAATTATAAAATTTGAAAAACTATAAAGTTTTTATATTAATTTTCAAATCTGTCGAAATATTTTATATCTTACTGAATACTTTGCTTCGTCGCAAGCGCAACATCTAGTTTCGTTTAAACTATCGACTTCCGAGTTTGTCAATTCACAAATAGTCTTAATCAGAGCACCATCTTCCGCATACCATCGTACGTTGTTCTCCAAAATCATCGCGGTAAAAATGACGCATCCGGAGCCGGCTTGCGGCGCCCGCCACATTACTTGGATCTGTCAAGAAAATAAATTATTAATGCTTTCTAGGCTTTCACGAATAAATTATTAAATAAATAGAAAAGTAGAAAAGAAATTAATATATTTTTACTAATATTTTTAAAATAATATATAAGATATCCTCAGATTTTCCACACATTTTAACAGTATATTCTATAAGCCGAAATAATTAAGAAAAGAAGTATATATATATATATTGTAAATATATATATAGATATAGATTATAAAATGTTTTAAATTATAAAAGTTACAAAAATATGTTGCAGAATAATGTTATAGAAATCTGCTATTTGACCTAAATTTATACATGCTCGTCCTACAATTAAACGTCCTGACGTTGAAAAATTTTTTCGAACAGTATATAGATTTTTATATAACTATACATGATTGAAACAAAAATGGAAAACATCGCTTCTAATAAATGTAGCCAGTCAGTTTTACATTAACAGACTTACACTGATACCAAGCTTGTATTGACATGAGTAAGCAGCATTTTGAAATGCAAATTTAGACTCGTAAAAAAATTGTTGTATGATTTCATATATTATTACAACTTTTTAATAAATAATTTTGAGATCTATTTGTTTATATAACATTTTTTCTTATTCCAGCTTAAATATTCTATGAAGGTCTATATGGAAAACCTGGGAATATCTTACATATTAATAAAAAAATATATTTATAAAGATATATTAATAAAGTATATTAATAAAAAAAATAATGTCTTTTTATATTTTTTTTATAATTTTTTAAAAATGTCATGCATATATTTGCTTGTACTCGTACTTCAGATTTCGGGTAATCGGTTGCCTCGGAAATCGTGTTAATGCAATCCTCGTTGAAAGTAGTTAAAGAATCCGGAAACAGTTGAAAGTAACCAACACGAGCTAAAGGATTATTCGGCGCGTGCTGCGAAGTTACCGTGAGCGTGAAGCGTGTGAATTGTTGCAGTCTCTCGTGTGTTTGTGATCCTAAAACAACGTCAATTATAAAAGCGACAATTTACAATTTTTTAATATTTTTTGCATTTATCGAAATCTTTCACCTGTCTCCTATATCTTACTAATTTTTTTATACAATTTTTTAGGTATATACAACCTTGCAAGTTAATTGTATGAATTGCATTCGGAATGTATCCGTTGTTCTGTCCGCTGATAAGAATCCTGTAACCACCATCGCCTGGCGTCCTGCTCGTGGAAGTTTGTTCCACCGTTGGTCTCATGGGACATCCAGCGTGAGTCACGGCGAGAAGACATGCCGTCAACATTAGAAATAACATTGTGGAATGTCTGGAACATTTTATATATTCCGAAAGTTAGTCCCAACTTTCTTAAAGCAATTTAAAGTTACACATAAAATATAAGGCAATAAAATATAATTAAGTTAATCGGCCAATCACAATTATAGAGATATAAAACAATGTAAATAATAGCAAATATAAAATATTGATTTGTTTTCTGCTTAAATATTTTGTGTACTATAGTCTTTAGACTCTTTATGCATTTAAAATTTGTTAAAGCTATCTATAATTACTCAACAGTGTTTATTTTTATAAAATATATTATCATTTTTTTATTATGCAATTTTAGTATATGTTTTGCAAAAATTCTCTATAATACAGTACAATCATTGTTATTAAAGTGTAAAATTTAACAGTTACACAGAGAAGACGGTTTTGCTGAAAATTTATCTAAAAATTTAACTAGATGCAGATTTGGAAAAATAATTTTGTAGGACCATTAAAATAATTATAAAGGAAACTCAAATATAATAGAAGTAATACTGCAAAAAGTTTTAACATTCTCTCAACTATTCTTTAATCAGTTTAAGCACTACGTTATTATTTTGATGGTCCAACAAATTATTTTCAGATCTGTATCTACTTAAGTTTCTAAATACTTTAATAAAATCATTCTTTCCGAGTAAATCCATACTTCAATATTTGTATAATCTGTAACACGAGAACACACATTCTGCCGACTTTATCCTTGAATTCACGCCTCGCTTATTCTGCTAAGAAAATTGCTGCAATTGACAGTGTCGCGAAACCGTGGGAATTTCAGCTGATGTTAATCGTCGCTATTGTCAGAATCCATCTGTAAAGCTACGAATGAACACAGTCGTATGATCCGAATTCCACTGATCTCTTCCGATCATTATTGTTAGATATTACTGTTAGATTTGAAATGATAAATCACCATAGAAATACCTTGTATTATAGTGAGCCACAAAATGGCGATGTATAATCGCGAGTGGATCGCAAATCGAGCACGATTTCACAAACGCAAATAGAGAACGGAGATTGTAATTGCAGGCAAACTGCAATTGGGAAATCATTAGATTATGAATAGACCACGGAAGAATAGAAAATCCGAAAATTTTTTTATTTTTTCTGAATCAAAAATATAATCGGGATAATATTTTTTCTGCAATTGATAAAACTGACATTTTTAATTGATAAATTAAAATTGGTTTTTTCCTTTTTTTTATTAATATTTATGTAAAAAATTGTGCTGATAGAACCCACGTGATTAAATCTGTTTAGAACAGTTTTAAAATCGATCGTGCGAGTTCATATATAATCGCGTGACATAATATAATAGTAATTGTGTTACATAATTTATGATTAACGATTCTCGCAGCGACAATGAAAAAGCGATTTTTTCATTTCGTAGAGAAGGAATTGTGAGAATGCTAATTACTGTCTCCGGCAGGACTCTCCCATAAATAAATTCTGCAAAATGGAAAAGAAATTGATCATAATTACGTTTCAATACATTTATAATGGGGTTTTAAAAATTTTTTTCCTTTTTTTTATCAAACTATCATTTATTTCTCTGTGTAGATTCGTGATATTTTATGATGGCGAAAAATTTATAATAAATCAAGATTATATGATCCACAACCCCAAGTGATCCATGATCAAGACACTTGAGCAAGATTCACATTCATTACTATAATTAATAGACATCTTCGCCTAGAGCAGAAAGTAAGCAAGATGATATAATGAAATATGATTGTCTTAAGATATGCATTTATCCATTAGTTATAAAATGCTAATAAAATAAATTGAAATGGTAAAAGTCTGAACATATAATGAATAATGTTAAAGTAAAAGAAGATATAAAAAGATATAAAATTATATGGAAGAAATATTCAAAAAATTTATCGAAATATAAATTAAAGAAGATTGAATCTAATGATTATAATCGGTGAGAAATGAAGCATGTTTATTTATTTAAAATGAAAGCTCTGTATGAATACGTGAATAAACACGTGTTAAACATAAAAACAAAAACGTGAGTCTCTTACATGAATTTTGAGACGTTATTAATACTAATAAAATAAATTAAAATAAAAGCCTGAACACATAATGTATAGTGTTGAAGTAAAAGATCTAATGTATAAAAAAGATATAAAAAGATATAAAAATACATGGAATGGAAGAAATATTTAGAAAAAACAATTTATCCGAATATAAATGAAAGAAAACTAAACTATATTAAAAAACTAAACATATAATAATTACTCGCAAAATGAAACATATTTTTTTTTTAAGAAAATTCGAATGCACACATATTAAATATAAAAAGAAGGATACGTGCAAGTTTCTCGGATAAGCTTTGCGACATTATTGTAACCACGTGCTGAGTCGAAGCGCGTGCCGCATATGTCCGCGTGCATATTCCGCTTAGTGCATCCGATTACAGTTAAATAACTGGAAGAACTAGGTCGGGACTCGTGCCAATCCGCCTCGACCGGCTTTCGAGATCGACGCTCGCGAGAAGCGTATGTAAGTAGTAAGCGTATATGTAAGCTGCAGGTTTCTAGAATGTCGACTCGACGAGACGAACGATGCAAGACGACGAGAAAGAGCGGATAGTGCATGACCCCGTAGGACCGGAAATTGCAGAGCACAGCGCCCGAGAGATTCATTCCGTACTCTCGGTACGTAGTGCGATCCGTTCCGTCTATCACGCGCTCCGGATACGGAAGTGTCCCTTCATGAAATTCGATGTACAAAATGTGCGAGAAATTCGAGAATTTCATGCTCCTTGAAATCTCGAAGAGTATCGGTCGTATCGTATATATCATAAAATGTACCGTGCGGGAGGACGCAGTGAGATGCTTAGACAACCGCGAGTTTTTATGTTAAAAAGATCGTGAAAGTGAAATACTTTTCGTGTGTATGTCAAGTGCTCCACTTAATTCTCGCGATAAATTTAATCATTAAATATAATTATAATCTCCGGCAAACAATAAAAGATAACCAAGTTTACTTAATAATCTGTACATTGCAATTCCTGCAAAATAAATTATATATGTATATATAAACATTGTGTAAATAACATTATTTTTATTTAACAACATATTTTATAGTTGATTTATTTTTTGTTATTAAAAATGAAATTATTTTCAAAATTATTGACAAAAATTTCAATTTTTTTTGTACAAGTACTTTCAGTAGATTCAAGGCGATTTATGTAAAATTTCAGCAGCGGATAGTTGTTCTATAAATAAACAAAAAAATAAATTTTCTTTATTTACAGAAAAATTAATCTTTCAATGAAACTTCAATAAAACTTTACATAAATTATCTTGAGCATTTAAAATATTTATATAATAAAATTGAGCTTTTGTTATATTATTTCTTAATTATATTTCCATTAGAGCACTTCCGTTTTTTATTGAAATAATTTTTAGGTTCTAATTGCTGCTAAGAGAGAGAAATTTTTTATATTACTTTTAAATATGCTTTTTAAATAAAATGTAATTTTTCATAATTTTTTTCATTGTTTCAAAAATATTTGTAATATATCTTTTGGAGACATTGTTTGATAATTAAGCACTTTCAGAAAATTTTATTTATATCGCTATGTTCCTTACCACGTGATTTTATTCTTGTTTTTTTAGCAGAGTTTGTAGCAGATTTCGCGATCAATATTCACTTTCACGATTTCATTTTTCTTGTGTATCTATTAATCGTAAATTTCACGAAATTATGTAGAGCTCGATGATGGCTGCGATAGTTACTGCTTCGCATGTACACACGCATGAAAACTGATGCATATATGATGTACGGTCAAACTTGTACCCTCCATTGTATCCCTACCCGCGAACACTCGCGTGGGTGAGTTTACGCGTGTCACAGCACGCAATTAGCGAAATAATTAATAGTATGGGCACTCAACACGTCGACCCGGTAATATACCTCAATCTGTATTCCGTATTTAGCAAATTTATTAGAAATGTGTAAATAATTAATTTCCTCTATGATTAATTAATTTTCATCTGTGCACTTTTCGTATTAAAGTAAATTATTGTTATATTTTATTTCTAGTACGATAAGATTTATTTTAGTTATTGCACGTTTATATGAATAACGATTTATACTATGCATCTTTACACTCGATCATATTTCATTTTTCCCAGTAGATATGTAATAAATTAAATCATCTTTTCTTTTTTCGTCACGTATATTTAAATTTTGTAATACATCACTTTTAACAAATTGCGCCTATGATTAATTATATGTGTTAAATCATTAATTGAACTGTATTTTTATTCCCTGTAATATTGCCAACGCAAAGACATTCTTTTCCATTCTATAAATCAACAATACATCTTTAATGATATTCAGTTTTATATTATTTCTAAGAAATCATCTAAACTAAAAAAGATAGAAAGTGATGGCAACTAATAAAGAATAAAAGTGATAGCTGTACAAATTTTATACGTAAAGTTAATGTATGTAGTTTAATAAACTATTTTATGTCATAACTAAAACTAGTTGCAATAAATAAAATAATTTATTTAATTATATATATTAATTCTACATATAAATTAGTATACCTATCACCTTTACAGTTTATCACACTTACTTAGAAATAATCTAACATTGGCCAATTTATTATTGGAAGACAGTAATTAATTACTTATTTGGAGTACTAAAAGTACTGAACAACAGCTTTCACACTTAAAATAAGTAATTAATTATCGTCTTTCAGTATTAGATTTTTGTAAAGGTACTATGTCTTTTTCTTTTAGTATACCATAAATACGATCTTTAATTAATTTGTATTTATTTTCTGTAATATTTTTCGCATAATAATATTTTATAATTTAGCAAATTATTATATATTTAAACATGATTAATCATCTTTGTATCAATCATTTATTGATACGTTTATTTTTAGAACAATTCTGCAATGAAATGATTCTTCATTACTAACAGATTACTGATTACAAATATATCTAATTAGTTATTTTGCTGCTACTAGTGTTGCCATGATAATAATTGACATGGCTTAAATTCATGAGTCATGTGTCTTCCGTTAGCACAATTCGTTATTAGAGATCTGCAACGTCTGTATTCCCCGTACCACTTGACCATCTTTCAATTTTAACGAGCCATAATACAAATGAACATAGTTATTCAAGTCCCCAGCCTGTGATTCATTACATAGTGCAGTTTCAAATCATTATCACGCATGATCACGCGATATCGCGTCAAATTGATCACGTTCAATTAATCTATTATGTTTGACTACATTACCTCTGAGCGGTAATCACTGATTTGCCGTGATGGTCGGCTTAACTAGCTGAATCTACGATTTATTAAAATTTCAACTTAGAATCTCAACCCGAAGCTTTCGGGCACTTATGTTTGAACAGGTCGTCTCGAAAATTGCGTTTGCCATTTAACCATAAAAGCGGCGCTTGCTTTTATTAAGTCATAGCTATTTCACGGAAGACGCTGATCGATACCGTCTTACAGCCGTTTTGTTAAACGTCCCACAGTTATCTTTTATTTCTTAAACATTGCTCTAACATAAGCTCCATTGAAAGCGTCCATCAATTAAATTTATTGTAACAGCAATGTACATATTTTACCATGTTATTTCCGATCCGCTTAGCTTATACACAGCGTACTTTATTCACTGCACAATTAATGCACCCGTGTAATACATGAAAGATGACTTTTGGAAGACACATTTGTATCATTAGCAAAAGAAAAACGGAAACTTGGACGATTGACGAGTGAATCCTCATCAGACATAATTCGAGGAATGATGAACGTTGCGGAGAACAGCTTCTTTTATGAAGCAGTTGGTCCTTTCACTTGCAAAGCTTGCAAACCTCTACGGCTTCGGGGTGTTTTACTCACGGTCAAATCTAATTGCTTGTCAACGGAATAACGTGATCAGTGATCGTAACTCTTAAATTAAGTTATTAATAAAAAAGAGAATTTAATTTGAATTTAAATTTTCGGGATTATTAGATATTTTTATCAATTTTTAATAATTAGATTTAAACTAATGAACTATTTAATTAAATATCAGTAAAAAATTAAGATAAATAATTATATCTAGTGTTATAAAAAAATAAATACTGAAATATTTCCATTTGTAGTAAATAGGAATATTCAAAATTCCAATTGAGCAAAACTTATCAATGTTCCACATGCAATATTTTACATTTCATGTATCTAAATGGTTACGCATGCGAAATGCATCCAATTATTTGAAATTTGAATTTCATAATATTAACTGTATTAAAATCGAGAATAAATTTTCATAATGTCAACATCATTAAGCATGACACAAGATTAATTGTATTGATCAGTCCAAAATTCTCATTTAAATTCACAATACACCCATGCACACGCACGCACGCACGCACGCACACACACAC
>Ga0157363_1007634_pt1 | contig 10246 bp, 9 predicted proteins | sample AttsexASBM1_FD_111477 | JGI IMG/M metagenome (GOLD analysis project Ga0157363, IMG submission 111477) | Fungus gardens microbial communities from leaf cutter ant in Ribeirão Preto, State of São Paulo, Brazil - Atta sexdens ASBM1 | ecosystem: Host-associated > Fungi > Mycelium > Unclassified ...
GGGACTCGGGGAGTGTATGCCTGTTTCTAGACACTACTACGTCGAGGTTCGGACAACATGCTACGCGATCAGAGACCCAAGACGCTGGAGGTTAGATGACGTAAGGACGCCGTCATCACCAGGCTTCGGCGGTCTGTCCGGATACCCTCCCTGTTTGTGTGATATGGAGATGTTGCAAATTAAAACTGCCAGGTCAGTGGGTGGGATGGAAGTAATGATGAAAATACGAACTGAAGACCGCGTGGCAGGCATACAGTGGTCCTTGGGAATAAGTAGGAGCTCTGACCAATAGGCCACCCACCAGTGCATAATTCAGCCACCTTTTATGCAGCAAATTGGTCACAACGGCACGCACTACAAACTTGTCCCCTATCGATGAGGCTATCTCAACTATATCCAAATCATGTTCATGTTAGATAGATGGAACTTGGTGACCAGACCAGATCATCTGTGTACATTTTCCCATGTTTGATCTGTCTTTAGCTCAATTTTCGGCGTCATCGGCCACAGTCCAAGGAGCCGGACCTAAGAATGCACCAAACCGTGTTGGAACAAATTTTTCCACATGTAGCTCTGACCTTCGATTCCACTTATAAGCATGCCTCTAGCTTCGTCTTCCCTTCGGCTCCCTTCCTCTGGGCATCATGCTCGTCTTCTCCCATGGGCTCGTCTTGTTCTCCCTCCTGTCCATTACTGCCTTTGCCCACTCAATCACGAGAACGACAGCAAACGTCGCACGGCGCAACAGCAATGCCGTAGAGAGCCATTTCGTATCCCAACAAGGCAGCAACTTGATGGTCAACGGAAGGTATGGGGATCTGTTGCGCTGCAGCCAATTTAACATCAGATTAGTCGATTCACCTATATTGGCACCACTGCATACTGGTTGTCTTCATTGAACACTGACGAAGATATCGATCACACTCTAGGCAACATATCTCAAGCAGGATTCAATGCTGTGCGAACATGGGCGTTTAATGGTGTGTGATCATTTGACTGTCTCCCTTGGCTCATAACAGCTCCCACGATAGATGTCGAACAAATTCCAGAAAACGGGACTTGGTTCCAGTTGATTCAAAACGGGACTTTGACCATCAATAATGGCACCAACGGGCTTCAAAAGCTTGACAAGGTCATGAATTTTGCTCAGAAACATGGTCTCTACGTCCTCCTTTCTCTGACGAACAATTGGAACCCTCAACCATCTGATGTCATCAACATTACTGATCCTCTCACCGTATTTCGGTTCGGGAGACGCGACACTTTACTTGGAATTAACGATACCCGTCCGAGAAATACGTTGAGTAATGATTATGGTACGATCGTCGTGTTTAGCAAGGAACCAGTCATCTTACACTTTGAAGGTGGCATGGATGCCTATGTTCGAAACTTTGGTGGCCCCTTGGAGCATGATCAGTTCTATACCAATATGACTCTGATTAACGCTTTCAAAAATTACACTGAACAAATTGTCACAAGGTTTCGCGATCATCCCAACGTGCTTTCTTGGTATGTTCACTTGTTTATATTTAGGGGAGATTTAACCACTTTTGTTCAGGGAACTCGCAAATGATCCCAGGTATGCCTAGCCACACAAGGGATTTCGGGTGATTATCTGCTCACTTTGAATAGGTGCAACTCGTCTGTGTCAGGCTCCTCTGGCTGTGTTACGCAAAATATCACTCGCTGGCATTCTGAACTAGCCCAACATGTCAGGGGCATCGACCCTAACCACCTTGTGTCAAGTGGGTCAGTTTGACAAGTTTCCACAAGGAATTCTCTACCAATTCATGGATGTGTGTAGAACGCAAGGTTTTCGTTGCCTAGATTGTGAAAAACTTTTCCCGGTTCCTCAAGCTCTTCCCCAACCCTCTCCTGTTCCTGGAGTTCGTCGCAACACTGCTACCCTTTTAACCAAAGAACGGATCCTACGAGAGCGTAAAGAAGCCTTCAAAAAGACACGAGCTACAGCCAAGAGATCTTTGGAGGAAGGTATAAGAATTCGCGGACGTTGGATTTCGACTCGTAAGCTGCTGGACTCTTGACCATTCTGCAATACCATTGACATCCGTTCAGCTACTCGTCGACAACAAGACCAAGGGCAGGACTCCACTCTAGACGGTAGTTTCGGCGTCGACAGTGATGATATTCTCGGGATTCCGGACATTGGTTTCAGTAGTTTCCAGTTATTTCCTGATCAAAATAGTTATGGACCAGATGACCCCAACCTGTCACCATTTAACAATACCCTGACCCAAGGCTTGGAATGGATACGACAACATGCCAATGTTGGTCGAGTGTATGTACCTGCTTCAATTGTTACTTGTCACAGTTTTCAGTATCTGAGCAGATATGGGAAGCCAGTAACAATGTCCAGTGTCGGCCTTGTTACACAGCAGAATGCCCAGGATTTTGTGCCCTTCAATACGACAATTGCACCGTTTGCCAATGATATGAGTAAGATGTTGTCATTCCTCACTCCATCCTATTCTAAGAGCGTTTGCCAGCGAGTGTACCCCCCGATCAACAGCCATTTGCCACGGACACACAAGCATCGGACGCATTATCTCAATGGATGAATTGTACGTTGAAATCCATATCGAGAGCCAAAAATCAGGCACTGATATTCTCTAAAGCCGCCGTGGATCAAGGTATCCAGGGCATGATCCATTACCAGGTAAAGCTCTTCGCTTCTAGTCTCTCCTCTTCCTCATTTACCAACATCCTAAACTAGTGGACCCAACCGGGCCTCACAGTTGCGTCCGGAAGCGTCATTGATTCACCCACATCCCCTGTGGGTGATCAGACACCTACCTCGCCTGTTGATACGCAAACTGGCACTTCGCCTAATGATGGCTATGCAACTGATGATACTGGGCAAGTCATTGAGCGTCTCTCACGTCTTGCTGCGGGTTCTGACCCAAGTTATCAGATCTCTTTCATCGCTCGTTCATTCCATTCAGCAGAGGTTCTCACCTGACAGCAACGCTCGAAGATAGGCATCCTGGATGAATTTGCTGTTTAGAGGCGCTGGTATCGATGGATGGTGCTAACGATGACATGGACAATATTGACGATGCCTGGATGTTGATGCAGATAACGTTTTAGTGATATATCTATATCAGAGTTCAAGGACTTCGTAGCCAAGGTTAATTGAACGAGGTGTAATTAATACATGTGACATGAATGTGACATTTTTGAGCACAAGAGATACTGTGGTTAGTTCCGGACTTTTTGAAGATCACACGCAAGGCACTTTCGGCGTACGTTCTGAGTTCTGTAATGAAATTTCTCATTGATGACCTTCCTGTATGTATGTGTTGCCCATTGTGGGTCGAGTTCCTCACATCATTTCTCGGTCCTAGATAATTTTTCCATATGACCGCATCTATCCAGGTAGCTTTCCTCCGCGCCCTGCAGTATCTGGCTCCTGATGGCAATAGAGCAACACGCTTATATGTGCGACCTGAAACGAACCCTTGATGCTACTGTACGGATTCCTGGGTCCAGATGGGCCAAAACCGCTGAGCACAACTACTGCTATAGGGACACTGTGTGCTGGAGATGCCCTCTGGAACTGGAAAGACTGTGTCACTTCTTTCTCTCATCGTGTCCTATCAGCAGGTGAGCTTTCCAAGTCATGGTTACGCCCTTGTATAACCGAGGTCCAGTTTTATCCTACTAAACGTAAACTTATCTATTGTTCTCGAACGGTACCAGAGATTGAAAAGGCATTGACCGAGTTGAAGCGGCTGATGAAATATCGAGAATCTTGTGCAGAGGCTGAAGAGAAGCCAAAGGAACGTCAGTACATGGGACTTGGATTGACGAGTCGAAAAAATCTTTGCATAAACCCAGAAGTACGTTCATGGCTTCAACATGGCTTCAACTTTGATTGGTCTTTGCTGACTATGCAGTAACATCAGGTTGCTAAAGAAAAGAAAGGGAAGGTCGTCGATGCGCGATGTCGGGACTTGACCAACGCTGCCGTGTGCGAGAAGGGAAGAACAGATCCAGATTCTGTCGAGTTGTGTGATTGGCACGAAGTATGCATCTTGTTGGAGTCATTAAATGAATGTTGACACAGGATCTTTTTCAGAATCTGGGAAAGCTTGAACCAGGAAATCTGTTACATTCTGGCGTCTGGACACTGGCTGACGTTTTGGAGTACAGTAAGGATAAGGGCATCTGTCCGTATTTTGCAGTGCGACGCATGGTGAGTGATGCTGTGGTTAGACCCTTCGGACCCAGTCCATGCCGGTTTACTTCAGATGCCGTTTGTGGATGTGATTATCTACTCCTTCCATTATCTACTTGACCCCAAGGTTGCCGAGCAGGTATCAAAAGAAATTTCGAAGGATTCTATTGTCGTCTTTGATGAAGCTCACAATATTGGTTCTTTTCCCGTCGCGTCCTGCTATTCTTATGTAGTCTGACATGCTTAAACCAGATAACGTCTGCATTGAATCGTTAAGCATCGATTTAACTCGTCCGATGCTTGACTCAGCTGCGAGAAGCATCACGAAGCTGGGAGAAAAGGTTGAAGAGTTGGTATCTGGGTTCAGGTGACTTTTGTCAGGTTTGTTTGCTAATCTTTATCTTCAGAATCAAAAGTATAGATGCGGTTAAGCTGCAGGATGAGTATGCTAAACTTGTGGAAGGGCTACAAGAAGCAGATGATGTAGACGCAGACGATTTCACGGCTAATCCTGGTAATGTTGGTTGCAGCGCATGGCCCAGCTTAAATAAGCTCATAGCACTCAAAAAGTCCTTCCTGAAGACATACTAAGAGAAGCGGTTCCTGGAAACATCCGAAAAGCGGAACATTTTATTGCTTTTCTCAAGCGATTCGTTGAATACTTGAAAGTGTGTCTTACTGTCTAAAGCGTCCATACAGATCTGCGTCCATACAGATCTGACTCTCTCACCAGACACGCATGAGAGTCTTACATGTAATCGCCGAGACTCCGCTTTCCTTTTTGCAACATCTGAAGGATATTACATATATAGAGCGACGGCCCCTGCGGTGCGCTTACAATACTGCTCACACTTTGTCCCATCTATTGAGGTAGCTCGCAGTTTCTGCGCTGAGCGGCTTCAGTCTCTGATCCGAACACTTGAGCTCAGTAGACTGGATGAGTACTCGAGTTTGCAGAAAGTTGCGAGTTTCGCTACCTTGGTTTCCACTTACGAGAAAGGTATCTTCAGGTATCTTGTTTCACAGCGCTACACTAACCTGCACAAAGGGTTCTTGCTTATTCTGGAACCCTTTGAAACCGATACTGCCACAGTCTCTAACCCGATTTTCCACTTTACGTGCGTTTTTCCGCGATTATCGTGGACTCACTGACACTGCGAAAAAATTAGATGTCTTGATCCCTCACTCGCGATTAAACCAGTTTTCGAACGTTTCAGCAGTGTCGTTATCACTTCTGGGACTATCTCACCGCTGGACATGTACCCAAAAATGCTCCAGTTCACGCCGGTTGTTCAAGAAACTTATCCGATGACACTGACAAGAAATGCCTTCCTGCCATTGGTTCGTAGCTCTCCCCTATCGGTAATTTAAACGCTCAAGGCTGACGCAGGTCATCACTCGGGGAAGCGATCAAGTAGCCATTAGTTCCCGATTCGAGGTTAGGAATGATCCCGCTGTGGTCCGTAACTTCGGAAGCATCCTGGTTGAATACAGTAAGATCGTCCCTGATGGCATAGTCGCTTTTTTCCCAAGCTATTTGTATATGGAATCCATCGTCGCGGCGTGGAATGATATGGTAACCATCTATGGCGAACGGAGATACATGTTTGAACAATACTTTCAGGGTATTCTAAACGAAGTATGGAAGAACAAGCTCATTTTTGTCGAAACTCCCGACGCCAATGAGACGAGTATTGCCCTAGAAAACTATCGACGAGTAAGCCGAGTTTGTTTTACTCAAAAATATACATCTGAGACTTCTCTACCACAGGCTTGTGACAACGGTCGCGGAGCGGTTCTTTTCTCTGTAGCTCGAGGCAAGGTTTCCGAAGGTATTGATTTTGACCACAACTATGGCCGAGCCGTCATCATGTTTGGGTATGCTCCCTACTATTCATCACGTGATATCATCCTAATCCAACCATTTGTAGCATCCCATATCAATACACAGAATCCCGAATATTGAAAGCACGTCTGGAGTACCTTCGTGATGCGTATCGAATACGGGAGTCTGAATTTCTAGGGTTTGATGCCATGCGAAATGCTGCTCAGTGTGTGGGTCGTGTTTTACGCGGGAAAACGGACTGGGGACTCATGGTATTCGCGGACAAGGTTTGAAGCTTTGTAACATTTCGTATCCCATTTGCTGACAACTTTCTCTTAGCGATTTGCCCGGGCTGACAAACGAGCCAAGCTTCCCCGTTGGATCAACCAGTACATCACTGAAACTACATCAAATCTCTCCACGGACATGGCAATAACACTAGCCAAATTATTCATGCGCACCATATCACAAAATTCCAACGAGAATCAGACAGGGGTATCATTATGGACTCTAGATGACATAGAAAAGGCACAGATCAAACAAAGAGCAAACGCACAAGAGCAGACAGATGAGCAGGCAGATGCAGAGGGAGATGATGAAGATAGGTATGGCAATGGGGGAATAGATGACCAGGCTTTCATGGATCTATACATGTAGACACGTAGCTAGGGCGCCATGCTACTCTTTAGTAGCCATGTCGAGGGAACATTTGGGGCACCGAGTAGGTGACTACAAAGTATACTGATGTTAATGGTCGTAGTAACAGTCATGAAATATTTAACATACATCACAATAGATCCTAACGGGCTGATTCTGGTATCGCTGGCAACTACAAAGATCGCCACAACCCTTGGAGTGAGAAGAGCTTAAGAAACAGTCTTCCCTCGCGCAGTCGATCCTCTTCTCATGGTTGAATTGAGAGTGTTTACAGACGAATTTTTGGAGGTAGAGTTCGCGATGACACATATTGGTCGTACCTGAGCCCGAATGAGCACCATTGTGGTATAGGTGAAAGAAATGCCTCACTCGAGCTGTCGGCGGAGGTAGGCGAGAGAAAAAATCTCAACGTATGACGTGGACACGATCACCCTGATCAGTAACTCTGATGTGAACAATAAGGCGAGTGAGCAAGAAAGGAACGTACAGTACAGTTCGTGTGTTGGGGCTTGATTCGGGTGACGGCTAGGCTTTAAGCATCTGCGGGTCGTCCTGTATTTGTCACCCCTGCGTCCTTGACCGAGCCGACAGATCGAAATCGGGATTGTGGGAACCCACAGCCTATGGCACTGCCTCGACCTCGAGAAGGAGGGCCGTCGAAACCGCATCAGGTCAAAACCCCGAATTCGTCGCGGGCGACCAACTCACGAGTGTCGGGATCTCGGCCTATGATATCGGGCAAAACTTAAATTTTGGATTTATTTTCACACAAATTTCTTTAGGAAAAACAATGACTATATAAATCAGCTAAAGAGTGTGTATGTCACATCATAGATTCTATATAGAACAAGCAGAATCTGTATTGGGTTAGAAACAAGTGGTTTGCAAACCATCTCAAACTCATCCAAAATCCGATTTTTCGCTCAGAGATCGAATAACACATACTGAAACCATAGCTCTTACGCGTCAGAAATCTAACCGACTCAATTAGACCACAAGGAAAACGCTTGAGATTGTTGCGAGTGTCCTTTTGTTTTCTTTCCCATTTGGCTCGATCCGTCAAGTCGCAGTAGTTTGCAAGATAAGTGTAGCGCACCTCAGTCTTAAAGAATTCGTAACAAAGATGGTGGCATGAGTAGTACTCGGAGGGACGGAACCAATCCAAAGACTATGTTGTTGAGAGAGCTATTTAATTCTTGCCCACAGCATTGTTATAAGTGGGACTCATGGGCATGCCCTTGGCCAGAGTGACCAGGGACTATCGGCCTTGCCAAAAACAAGTTGAGTGTTAGCCAAATTGATATTTCTGCGTGCACTTGAATATTGTAGAATTTGATCATTACATGTAACTCATACATTGCTTTAAAAATTTGACTCTCGCTACTCCAGTACCAAACCAATATTTGGTCGGTCTCCGTGTGATGAATCGTTGATATTAGAAAAACCAATATATTTGGTAGGCAGCTGCCACTTATCGCACTGTACATGGTTGCTACTCCAGCAATTTGCTCCCAGTCGATTCAGAACATCGCCTTCGGCATGGATGGCATCAGCAGCTTGATCAGCAAAAGTTGACTCCTTGAAAAATTGGTAGCAGGGAAAATTGTTACGATTTCATTGGTATAGAAGGGGACGCATGCATGTCATCGCGCGTCTGATACCTTAGTCTCAGTCTGGTCACTAATAAACCCCATTTTCCCCAAACACTGGCCCACAGAATTTCGTAACATAAGACTGGGACTAACAAATCCCCTTAACACCACATGTGTCAATACCTACCACTATGATCCCAACTCAGATCATCATCACCTTTCTCTTGACCATTCTCCTATTCTTATGGGGCAAACTACCAGGGCACATTGGAAAGTGAATAAGAAACAGGAGAGGCCAATTGTAAAGGAACTAAAATCAAAGAACAAATAGAAAGGGAGAATCCCTATTGACTACATTCATCTCTTCCTCTAACCACCATTATGGTTAACTTGAAAAATTCAAATAAATCAATGAAAAATCCTACGCTTCCTCCTAATCTCCAGGACAGTTCTCAATGTGTTGGTGAGTCTTGAGACTTGTTTAATTTGCTTTCTAGAGCCAGTTATAAAGCTGGCAAATGAGTTTATTCAAGAGAGAGATTTATCAGATATAGTTCACACTTGAAGGCAAAAGTCTATATAGTTAGTCAGAGTTCAATAAGTAGGAAACTTATAAAAATTCATAGAGTTGTGGGCTTTCCAAAATAACCTTAGCTTCAGCTTATATACTACACCATTTCTATATATTACAAAATGAACTACTCACTTATTTATGATGTCTGAACCTTAGATACACTCTCAGAGGTTTAGGAGTGAATCAGAAGTTCAATAACAATAACAATGATGATGAGGAATAAATAATGAAAGATGTTGTTAAGTCTGAGAATCCTCAGATATGTCACAATCCTAATTTAGCCACATCCACCCTAACTTATGGATAATGCTCTCTTTCTCATTTGAACTCCCTAACTACTTCCAGTGGGTATCACATCTCTTCATTTCTCCTCAGATATTCTTGCTGGACTCTTGACAACTCCATAGATCTCCATTTCTGGCATCTAAGAATCACTAAAACTAGGGTAATGCTTAGCAGTCTCCATTCTTAGATAACCATACTATCTTAGTATACTTTGTGAGAGTTGTAAACAATATGCTTGACTTTATTCTATTTTCTTTCATTTTTCATTTTTCATTAATTTTATTTTGAGTTTTTATTTTCACTTTTCTTTATTTTAAACTTAGATGAAGGATGTGATATGATGTTACACATAATAGAAACATAATATCTATCACATGGTAATCACATATGTCACAGTCACAAATCACACAATTATGTAACACAAAGAAGGTCATAGAAGGTTTTAGAATTGATAACATCATATAGTATAGCAACAATATGTTGGTTATATGGAAAGTGTATAGACATTAGGGTAGATTAGTTGTAGTATGCACATAGACCATAGTCTTAAGTATATGAGATAGGCTAGCTTGTACTTGGAACTCTATTGAGTTCTTTTATATTACTTAATATAAGAGTATACTTTTGTTTTATTTCTAAGACTTAAGTCATAATATACTTAGTATATGAGCCAGTAGTTTACACTATAAAGCCTTATTCTGAAAATCAACCAAAACTATCACCAACTTCTAGTGTTAGTGATAACACATTTTATACTTTCTAATAGACAAGTCTACTAGTTACATTCTAAGTATGTCTTCTAAAATATATGACTTATAGAGGCACAGTATATAAGCTGAATTTAAAAGTTGTTCTAACTTTTGTATTTATATACTCAGATAACACACAACTTACTACGGGGGAGAGATGGCATAGTGGAAGAGACCTCTGTTCATGTGTATTATGCCTACCTCAAACCTACTTGAGGTTATGGGTTCAATTCCTTAGTAGTTCTTTGTGTTGGATAACTGCATAAAAAGGTTAGGGTATTGATACTCCATACATAATTCCTCCTGTAGGCACAGACTGCCATCGCGCTCCATGTAATAAATTGTTGACTTAAAAAAAAAAAAAAA
>Ga0157363_1007637_pt1 | contig 10243 bp, 3 predicted proteins | sample AttsexASBM1_FD_111477 | JGI IMG/M metagenome (GOLD analysis project Ga0157363, IMG submission 111477) | Fungus gardens microbial communities from leaf cutter ant in Ribeirão Preto, State of São Paulo, Brazil - Atta sexdens ASBM1 | ecosystem: Host-associated > Fungi > Mycelium > Unclassified ...
ATTATATATAAAAATAAAAAAAAATAAAAAAATATATATATATATATATATATATATATATATATATATATATATTTTTTATATATTATATATATATGTTATATATATATATATATATATATATATATATATATATACATGTGTGTATACACTATTGTTATTATATATAAAGAAAATGTAACTATAAAATATTTTATAAAATAAAAATTCTTTTAATTTTGTATCATTAGCTCGTTAATCTTATCTCTAATTGGTAATACCTGCTGATGCACTTCCACCGGAATTGGCTTCTCTATAGGAACTGGCACGTGCTGCGGCACTTTCACTATCTGCGGTACTCGAATTGCTACAGGATGTTTTACAGGCACCGGAAATGGGATGTGATGAGGTACCTAAAAAACGTAAAAAAATATAATTAATCAGCCATGCGCGAACATTTACACTATAAGAAGAAAACTTAAAAAATCCTAATGTTTTCATATACTTTTATTAAGATAATACTAAAATTGAAATAAAATTATTTTTCTCTTTCTAGCTTTTTTTTCAATACCTATTATTATTATATATTATATATACACACACATATATATTATATAAAATACATTACATATATATTATATAAATATACATATGTATATATGTAATCTGTATAAATAATTTCAGCATTAAAATGTAAAAAATGCACTTAATTATGCATTTAATTATATTAAAAATTCTTAAAAAAAGATGTTCTTGAGAAAATTTCAGCAATGAAATTTTTGGGCGTTTTCATTTTTTATAAATATATAAATTTATCGGAAAAGAATGTTTTATTATATTCTGTTTTATTTGTTTCTTTCGTTTTATTGTCAAGAAGTTAGTTTTTATAAATCTAATTATGATCTTTGCAGTTATTTTAGATCTCAATATCCGATCTCAAATTTTTTTTAAATAACAAGATTAAATTTATAAAAACTTGAAAAGTACATCAAGTTAATCAATACTTTCGAATTGTTAATTAGCTTTCGTTTTCTCTCGGAAAACTGCTCACCTTAACGGGATATGGTACAGGGACCTTGATGGCTACTGTCTTAGTAACCTTGATCACCTTGGTCGGTACCTCTTGTAAATGTACTGATTGTGAGATGAGCTTGGGCTCATCTGCTCCAAGACCATGGCCTTCATGTACCAAGAACGAGGGCCATGCCGTGACCGCCATCGCCACCAGCGTGAGTAAAAACTGCAAAGATGTATCATCGTCATGAAAGCGTAACGAACTTGTCTGACAGACTTGTAAATTAGCAATTGAACATGACACCACAGCAATTGCAACGAAAGCAATTGCATAGAAAATTTCAATGATCAAGATTTAAATACTTTACATCTCAAAATTTATTTATTTAATTAATAGAGTTATAAATTTATGATAAATAGAATTTTTAAATAAATAGAAAAGAATATTATTATTAGGTTATTAGAATATCATAATGATATATTAATATCAAAATAGTACTTAATTTTTATATTGAACTAAAATAAAAGTTTATAACTACTTACGCTACTTCATTTGTATCATATATCTACAAGTTTAAAAAAATGTTTTTTAATTTGGCAATTATACATTGAGCAAAGTTTTAGTTTAAAAAAAATCTGTGTTTTTTATTATGATATAATGATTTTTAACGGAATTATGAACAATTATCGAAATTCTCTTTTCAATCTATTATCAATAGCTTAGTAATAAAAAATCTTAAAAATGTTTTTAACAAACGATTTTGTAGGCAAATCTTAAGCTTTTACATATAATCGAAAATTTCTGCATGTTTTTGTATTTTTGGCCACGTGACAGACCTACAAAATGAGAAGAAAATTTTCCATTTTGTTCAGTTGGTTTTTCATATATAAAAGTTTTTTATATATAAAAATAACCGGTCTTATAGAAAAGATACAATGACCTTTCAAAAGTAGAGATTTTCAACTTTAAAACTTTTTTCTCTAATTACAATTTCGTTCATTTTTAATAAAAATTACAGCTGCTCAATTCTCAAATTCAATACTCAAATTTCAATCACAATTTATATTTCACAATTATCTGCATTTCTAGATTTTAATATAGATATATATTTAAGTGATCGCATTTCGAGAGAAAAATTTTAAAGTAATGTCATTCGTAAGAGATTTATCAAAATCACTATCAAACACACGTATCACAAAGCTGTCATTTCCAGTAATCCGAAAGTCGTGTTATCCAGAAGAAATGAAGAAATACGATGATTCTGAAATCTCCATGATTTTAAAATTTTTGACCACGGTAGAAACTTACGAATTTCAACATGATTGTCATCTTGTAGTTCTGGATCAAGATCCGATGGTGTTTCCGTACTGACTATCATAGTCTACACGGTGGCTTATATACGAGGACCTTCACCATGAATCGGTTCACCACGAAGAAAACACTCACTCACTCTCTTTCCGACTAGCCGATCTCTTTCTCCGTTGATCTCGTCTCCTCTTCTCCGTTTTTTGCGGTTGTTCGTTTTTGCAATTAGACTTCTCGTGCAATTAGTTCAACGACCCAACCGATAATGAACTAATGGGCGCGACGGAAAGAAAATACAGTAGGGTAAGAGGTCTTATCAATCACGAATCACGAATAAAGAGATCGAGAGTCACGATGATCACAAAGAGATATGCCCTTTCCAATACAAAAAAAATTTAATAGATACATGTTTAAACAAATGCAAATTAAGAATACTTTTATGCATATTTTTCTTAATTTTAATGATAATTTAGATTAAATTAAATAATTTATATACATAAAATATATATATAATCCTTTTAATATAAGATATATTTATGTGAGAGTGATTTATAACGTTTTATGTGAAAAATTTAATTTATTTACTATAAATCTATTATATGTATATTATAATATACAAATATACATTTACGTATATGCATTATATTTAGTATATAATAAACAAAAAAGGTTATTCACAGATTGATTGACCGTAGTTTCTCGTTAGATTATCTCATGCAAACAGTAAAAAAAGCATAGGAAATAATAATTTCGACATATAACTTACGTTTCAATTTCCGGTTGTATACTAATATGAAAAACGTGCGATCAATATCTTCTCAGAAGCGAAGCGAATGTAATGTAAACGAGAGTGAAAGGACTATCACCGAAAGGTAGCGACGGAGTTCATACAAAGTAAGAAGGCCTGCGACCTGATTCACCGGTTTCCATTTCGCATACGTGCAATATAACATAAGAGTGGCATTCGTTTCGTAAGAAAATACACAAGTTCATTGTCAATCAGTCGCAACAGAAATATTTATTTCATTTTTAACAGAATCTAGAATAAAAATGCCTTTTTAAAACAATTTCATTAAAAAAATATTTTCTTAAAGTGTTTTAGAATATATGTTTCAATTTTTAATGTTTTTCTTACTTCAATATGTTTATATTAATATATTTGTATTTAATACAGTTTTAATAAAATTATTATTGGGTTGTCCGGAAAGTTCGTGCCGACTAATTTATATAATTTAATAAATGTATACTAAAATTTAAATTTTCTGCGTTTTAATTTTCCTTCAACATCGGCACTTTCCGGACAACTCAATACTTTAAAAATTGACATTATTTAATGAGATTAATATAATAAATTTGGTATAATAAATATATAATCTAAATTTATAAAGTAATTATCTCGCAAAAAAAAAACACATTTATTGTAGATTATATATATTTATTATAATACAATAACTTTATAATACAATTATTTATTATAATACTCTAAAAAGCGGTGTGAACTTAACTCCATGAGGTCTATACAATTTTTATTATGTTGGTGTTAAATTAAAAATAACATAATGTGGATTTAACACAAGTTTAAAATCTACACACTCATGATGTTAAATCCATATCAAAGGTATTAAATTCATATCGACGTTTTTTAGAGAGAATACAATAATTTTAATAATTTATCTCTCTGATTACCTTTATTCTCTAAAAGTGAATTCAGTGCTATACTTATAACCAGTGTTGGGAATAATATCTCTATACATGTATCTAGATACATGTATAAAGATACATTTTGTATATCTAATCTGTATCTGAGATACATTCAAATTCGAGTATTTGTATCTAGAGTATTTGTATCTAGATAAAAAAAACATACATCTGAACTGATTTTCAGTATTTTGCAGATACATTTCCTTAGCATAGTCATAATTCCATTTTATGTGTAATTGTCGATTGATCCTATTCCGCAGAAAAAAAAACAGCTTTGTTGCAAAATTCTATAACATAATTGATCTTTCTTTTAGTTTTTCACAGGATTTAAATGCAAATCGGTCATATTAAATAATTTTACAGCTGTTTTTTCTGCTGAACATAGCCAGTGATCTTAGATTGTAAAATTTCTAACGCATGTATAGTTAAGCTGGAAACACAATGCTTGAAGCATTTTTAATTTGTAAAATTAAAATGCATAATATCATCTTATAATTCTTATCCTAAATCGTTTTATGATAATTATAAGTTTTTTTATTTATATAAATAAAATTATTTATATAATTATTTATATAAATAAATGAATGATTATATCTATATGAATTATCTATATGAATAAATGAATGATTCATTTAATAACTAATACATTTTTTTATACATTATCATTATTACAATAAAATTAATTTAAGAGAATCTGAAATGTATCTGAAGATACTTTCACAGTATCTGATATCTGTATCTATATACATCTTAATATATATATCTATATCTGTATTTAGATAAATTTACGTATATATAACTGTATCTATATTTAGATAAATTTTAAGAGTATCTTACCCATCACTACTTATAACTGATGTAATCATCAGCGAATATTTATTGTTTTTCAATAATAATACATTGATTTATTTTTAGGAAGTTTTTTTCGATATTTTATCAAATATTTATTATTTAGTATCATGTATTTCTGTTAATAATGATCACGAGCTTTATTCCAGTTTTAGAATCATTTCATTGTATTTATTTATTCTTTTTTTGTTAATAAATATAAAAAAGTAGACATAGCACACTTTCTCCAATGATTGCAAATCATTTACTCGTATAAACTTATTATTTATACTATATAAGATTGCACTAATACCAATACCTGTAACATTGCTAGAATAAAAGCAACAAAGAGAAAAATCATGAAACCGAAACCACTATCTGAATAATCATAAAGCTGCTGGAACAGCAAAAATATGAAATTAAATTCAGTAATAAGGACAATTTGGAAATCAAATTAATCAATAACTATTGTGAAAAATGAGCATAATATTTCTAAAATTAAAGATTTAAACTTGTTAGCTGTAAATAATTGATTATTTTCGAATTACGTGAGCAATCTGATAAATGCATCCATGTATCTGTTTATACAAAGTTATTGCGATTATTAAAAGCATAAACATTAATTATCGATTTATGTATTAACTATTCGTTATTACGAACAATCTCCGTGAATGAATTTTGCCGACTTTCATTGAAAGTGAGAGGAGAAAGAGAAGATCGTGCAAATAATTTTACTTTTGCTTTTGTGTCGAACCGGTTATTATTCTTCTCACTCTAAAGCCTTATTTTATCCTAAGCCCTCAAATCTGATATCATTCTATATGTTAAAATTTCATAATTAATTCTACAATTGCACATTTCTATAGTTGTACAATGCGTATAACAAAAAATTTAGAAACTAGTTTTAATATTTTTTTTAATTTTAAATTATTTTTTTAAAGAATTATAATAAAATGCATAAAAATATATTTTTTTAAATAAATTTTTTTAAATAAATTGTTAAATTATTTTTAATTAATTATTTAATGTTTATAAAGTAACTTAAATTATTTTCTATTAATTGAATTATTAAAAATTAAAACAATTTAAGATACTTATCATCTAATTTAATTGAATTATGTAAAATTTATACAAAAATTAATTACATAAAAAATTAAATTAAAACATAATCAGTATAACAAGATTGAAATTTAAGTACATAGGCGGAGATGCGGAAGTGAACGTATGGGAAGGTATTACTTCCTACCTTCACTTATATTTCAAACATGTTGCAACAAAGATTTAACAAAAGAACAACATTTTTGCGTAAGCTTCTTTTTCAGCAAAAGCCAGAGAAAGGCATAAAATGTACAATACACGAACGCCATATTATTCATATTGATTTATGACTGAATATACGTGTGAATTTATAGAGAGATCTAGGAAGTGATTTATTGTTTAGCAATAACAAAGGACTATGATACTCGAGAAGTTATACTAAAACTTTCAAAAGTTTGCAAAAAAAATATTTTTATATGAAATTAACAAATTATTTACTAAAACATATTATGTTATTACACATAATTAATATATCTTTTATCATTATTAATTATAGTTAAAAAAAAAGAAATATATATAATTTGAAAGTAAAGAAAATAGTCATCTATAATTTTTGTAAATAATTTTTTATATCTTTTTAAATACTTAATATTTAAAATTTTTAGTAAAAACATTAATAATACAGATAAGTATAAATTTTTTTTAATTAAAGGGTATTACTTTTATAAATATATATTATATATATATATATATATATGTAGTAAAAAGAAATCCATTATTTTTCCATTCAATTTCATGCAAAAATAATGGATTTCTTTTTATTACATCTAATATTATATATTAGTTACTATTTACATATAATTAAATTATGCTACAGAAAGAAAGAGAAAGAAAGATAAAATAATTTATTGACATATTTATTTACATATTTATTTACATATTTATTTACATATCTCAACAACATAAATTAAATAACTTTCACATAAATAGGAATTTTTTAACATAGTAAAAATATTTAGCGAAAGTTCCATTATCTTAAAATTATCTCTTTAAAATTAATGCAGTAGTGTTTGATACTACATTAAATCAATATAATATGTACTTATGTCAATACAAGCGTATAATAATACAAGTATTTTAATTTTTAAAAATTGATATTCTGATACGTTTATGTTTTTCTCTCGAAATTATTAATATTCTCATCATATAATTGCAAACTCTAGTTTTATAATATAATAATAATAATATAATAATATACGGAAAGGTATAAGTTGCATAAAGTTATTGATGCTTAGTTTATCAAAATAGTTTCTTGTTCAATGATTTGTAAATAGTAGACATCATAGATCGTATGTATTGAAGTCAGCATAGTCTTAAAATAAATAAATTATTAAATTAAATTAATCAACAATTTTTTGAAAATAATAAAATTTAAGATTCTATCACAAAATAGAAGAATTATTATTATTATATATATTATTAATATATATATATTATATATATATATTAAGAAAACTTTAAATCTGGATAATTTTATAATAAATATACAGGTATTTTTCCGATTTTCCTGTTTAAATAAATTGTATATCAGCATTCTATGTATCCAAAATTAATAAATATAATTCAAATTCAATCACTATTTATAAAAAAATAGTAGAGGTATATTGAAATATATATATATATAGAGATATTAGTTATATATAGAGTTAGTATATATAGAGAGTTAATATATATAGATAAATTACACAACAAAAAATTATTAAAGAATTTTTTATTAATTTAGAGCTAAATGTTTTTATTAAAATTTTTTTTAATTTAATTCTAATAAATTACAATGTAATTATAATTATTGTTTGTAATATAATTCTATTAAAATAATAAATAAAGAAAATTATTTTTATCTACAATTAATTTAAAATAAAAAATTAGAAAAAATAATTATTATAATAAATTTAATTATGGATAAATCTAATTTAAAAGACTAATTTAATTGTTAATTGTTATTTAAAATAAACAATTAAAATTTTTTCAAAACTTAAAAAATTTTTAATATTTTAATTTTATATTTTTTAAAATTTTCAAGATTCCTGTATTTTATAATATAAATGCAATTCATAAAATTAGGTAGTTTATAAAATTCGTATCCAAAAGTAGGATTTTCGAACATTCTAATATAGTTCTTTCCTTTCTCCTAATAATGAATAAATGAATAAATAATCAATAAATAATATTTTTAATATCTATTAAACTATTAAAATATATTTGGGAACAAGAATCCCAATTATTAAAAAATGAAACATTTTCTTATAAAATAATTTTACGGTTTGTTTCTCAAAAAATATTTTTATTATTAGAGTTAATTATCAGATTTTGACTAAAACTCCGGTTCAATATTCGAAATAGAAAAGTTGTTGTAGTATCTCTTCATTTCACTATTGGCAGTTTACATTGAATCTCCTGAGAACATGCAATATTAACGCTCCAGAATACTGCGAGAAACGTATATATAGGCGGAATTAATTGATTGTTTGATGTTGTCTGCATAGATAGGCACAATATAATTGTAAATTAATCTTAATAATGTATAGTGTATATAAATAAATGTGTTAATCAAACGTATTATTTAAATAAATTTATTATATGCTGAAACATTTTGTAGAACTTATAGAAATAATTAAAGCAAGTTAATTTGCAAAATTGTATGATAGAATTTATTCTTATATAATAGTAAAACTATCGCAATTATAATATTGTATTTTTTAATACATAGAATTAATAAGTAGAAAGTAAAAATATCCAGATTTTAAAAGTTAAGTTGTTATTTTCATAGTTCATCTCTGATAAAAATTTGTTGTTGTAATTTTTAAACATTCATCTTTGTTTCTAATATTGAGGTTCTTTTAGTAAGGTGGAGGGAATTCACTATGACAAGTTAGCCATCATGTATATATTGTATTTATAATAATAGTTTATGTCTCAAAAAGGCTAAAAAAGCTGAGCTAAAATATGTAAGCGCATTAATTTAATAAAAAAGTTTTTTTGTATACATGTGTATATTATATCGCCTAACGATTACTGTGCCTGACTCCCATTTGTCCTTTTTTTACTTAATTTCTTTTGAATAGTAAGAAGTCCTTGTGAATTAACATATATTTTATAAAAATTAAATTACAAATTACCTAAATATATAGGATGTTCCCGAAAATTGTAGGAAAGAGATGATTTTATATGAAAAACTAAGTAAAAAAAGATAAAAATCTATTTATATGAAGCTATACTTTTGAACAATATTTTCAACAGTTTCTAAAGTAACAGAATTCATCATGCATGAATATCTTGTTTTATTAGATATTTTTGATTTCTTGATAATAAATGAGCAGAGACAGTAATAGATGTATAGTTATTTAAAAATTTTCTTAAGCACGAAAAGTCTATGTTATCCATTTTATCTATTATAATTATAAGTAAAACTATTAATACTAAATTTAATAATAAAATAATAATAAATAATAAACTAATTGTGTACAGAAGTAACCAAAATAATTTTTTTTAATTATTCTTTCACGATCAAACAAGCTCTTATCAAAATACAAACTAACATAACAAAAGATTAATGTGTCCAGAATGTCATGCTCAGAACTCTCGCCAACAGTATTTCGTAAATATTGTTATATTATTCACTAATTAATGTAATGTATTTATGAAAATAGCAACTTGCATAGACAAAAGACCGCAAAAAATAAATAGAATGAAAACTTAAATTTCATTCATAAAATCAGCAATTTCTGTAACGTTTTTATTTTGTTTTATATCTTTTAAAAAATAATCACTTTATGTTGTCTTTATCTCGTCTGTTTATGTGTCTGTCTTACATAATCTAATTCTTTTTTTACTCCCATTATGCATTATGTCGAGATTTGATTGCGCGACTTTGTCTGATTCCTATATCCTGATTTACATATTCTTCTTAATACTTTCACAAGTCTGCGCGATATTTCGATTTGATGTAATGAATTATGTAATAATTTATACTAAAATATATCTACACTACACTGATTTAACGGCATAGTAATTCAAATATTTTCATTTTAATGCGAAAATAGCATAAGAAAAGGTAACTTTATTTGAAGGCATTTTCGAAGTTTTTGCATTAATTTTATTTATTATATATTACTCTCTAAATCTGAATTAATAGATAATTATTGACATCAGTCCTAAGTATGCCACTGAAAATCAGTGAATGAAACGTAGGATTTCTAACCTAGATAACTTTATTTTAGTGAGCTTAGTATATAAAATATATATATATATATATATATATATATATATATATATATATGATATTATAAGTTTGGAACTGCAGATATATAGATAGAG
>Ga0157363_1007638_pt1 | contig 10241 bp, 6 predicted proteins | sample AttsexASBM1_FD_111477 | JGI IMG/M metagenome (GOLD analysis project Ga0157363, IMG submission 111477) | Fungus gardens microbial communities from leaf cutter ant in Ribeirão Preto, State of São Paulo, Brazil - Atta sexdens ASBM1 | ecosystem: Host-associated > Fungi > Mycelium > Unclassified ...
ATGGAGAGAAGCTGATAAATTTTACATATGTAATAAACTATTTCTTCACATCACTTATTTATTCTATTCTATTAAAGGATAGGATTTTTTCCATATATATATATATATATATATATATATAAGGAAAAAAAGTGGACAGATTCTATTTTGTAAAAAATGGTGGGAAGAAATGAGCTTCTTTTGTCTACATAATTCTTTTTTGAAAAATATATTCCCAAGATTTTTTGTTACTTATCGCGCTTATTAAATAAAAGAATTTTTACCTTAACTATTCCGTTAAAAATCATCTTACCGTAATTGAAAAACAGATTCTTACTCTATATTGTATGGTGTGTAATTACTAATTTTTTACAAACTTAATACAAATGAAGTAGCGTGAATTTTTCGCTATGAACTTTTGTTCAGATTTAATATATTATATAAAGATGTCCATATAAGGATACTAATCTTCTATCTAATCTTGTTTGGATTTATCCATCGTTGATTTGGCGGCGAATGATTTCAAAGATAACTATGAACGTTCGTACATGAGAGAGATCGTCTGCTTGAAACGGAATGTTATAGAGAAATGAAACGGTGCGATCGCAAAGAAGTGATTCCGTGAAGCTATATGTGTTCAAATCCAAAAATGATCTGCTCTAGCCTATGTAGTTGGCCAATCTTCAATTCACTGGAATCGAAGTTTGTCTCCCAGATTCATATGGTTTTTGTATACGGTAATTCGCCTTATTTCCTTCCTTTATTCGTTTTGGCAATATTTATCTTTCAACTTGAAACAGGTACATTGGGGAATGAGGCCTTAATCGTGACGAAGGACAAGATGGTGTATGGCCTAGGTAAAAACGTCAACGGTTGTTTAGGAATCGAGAATAAGAATGCCACATTAAAGCCACAAAAAGTAGAGGCTCTATGTGGAAAAGACATAAAGACGTTCGCGTGTGGCATTGGACCTCATGTTTTGGCGCTCACAAAAGAAGGAGAAGTAAGAAGTTGCTGGCAAATTATTATATTGAAGTATAAGTGAATGTTCAATTTTAGGTGACACCTCACTGATTTCAATGTTCTTTAGATATGTTTATATGTTGTAATTCCATTAACAAAAATGGAGGTGATCTTCATATTCAACTTTTTAAGGCGTCTCCACCTAGAAGAACGACAATATGATCAAAATACATCTTCCTTGAAACCATTCCACTTTTATTCGAAACATTTTTTCCTATCTCCAACACTGTGGGTGTTATTCGGGTAGTTTTAAATGATTACCTTGTATATAGAAATTTAGAAAAAAATTTAGATTATTTTTCTTCTTTAGTATTCTTTATCAATGCATATAGTAATTTAGAATAATTGCCAGAAATCACGAAATTAAGCGACGCATTTGCGAGACGTTGTAATGAATAGTAGCATTGTCTTCGAAAGGTATATTCTTGGGGTTTCAACAATCGTGGCCAACTTGCACAATGTGTGAATAAAAAGAATAGTCTACAAGTTATCAGTATACCTACTCTAGTGCAACTGCGCACTCCGGAAGGCAGCGTGAGTATGAAACGCATTATGAATATCGCGTGTGGCAGTAACCATTCCGTCGCTATAACCGAGGATGGCGAGGTAAGCAAACTGTCAAAGTCCGTTAACAATAACCCTCTATTTCTACAAGCTAGTGGTACCTGATTTATATGATTTAGGTTTATATATGCGGAGATAATCGTTTCAATCAACTGGGAAATATTCAGAATAGATATTTTAACTCATCTGATAATGAGTATTTGTTCAAACCTCAATTAGGAAATGATAATTTAGATAGAAAGAAGATTATCCATGTCTCCTGTGGCGGGACATTCACCATGGCTATCACTAAAAGTCGTGAGGTGTATGGTTGGGGCAACAATAGTTTCGGCAAACTAGGGATAAGGGAAAATTATGAGACAATACACACGCCGCAGCGGGTCAATTTGGAGCAAGGTCTCGTCGTAGGTAATTTTCGTCTCGATAAAGCAATAAAAAGAGAAAGGGACGACAAAGTGAAACGGAATCATTAAACAATCGTATTATTTCAGTCAAAGTGGTTTGCGGAATCGAGCACACGTTGGCACTCACAGACGAAAAGAAAATCTATGCTTGGGGCAGAAACAATGATGGCCAATTAGGGATCGGCCACACAGAATTTACTTCCCAACCAATCATGGTAAACTCATTTTATATTTATATTATAAAAAGACAAAGGACAAAAAAAGAAAAGATCATTTCATCAATAGTTGTATTATCAGATTAGGCCTGAAACGGAGATAAAATGGGTTGACATCGCAGCTTTGAACTGCAGTAACATAAGCGTTGCCGTCAGCGAAGAAGGACGTGTCTACGTATGGGGTAACTGCCATGGTGAAAAGATCGTGACCCCAACTGTTACTCCGTTCTCAAACATGCATGATGCTATTGCACGCTATGGACCCAGCGTTATGCACGAACCACTGATCCTATATGTGAACGGAGGGTCGGACATATTAGAATGTTTAAAAACTGCTTTCAACGATTCCGTATGTATATATCTTATTCCTCGTTACGTATCTGTTTGTTTTGCAAGCATCTTTTCCAAATGTTCAATATTGAGAATAGAAAAATGCAAGTGAAACAAGTAGATCTAAAGTTTTTTCGGCCGAACTTCTTCGCAATATTGTTACATTGTTATAGTTAAAATAAAATTGAACAATTGATAAATTTTAAATAATACATATATGTAGTGATTAAGATTTAGTCTTTTTTATTCATTCTTGTTTTAAACATGGTGTTATTGTTGAATCTTTTTAAAAGAAATTTCCAAAAACTTCTTTATAGATGAAAAAAATACTGAAACGCTGAGGATGAAAACTTTGATTGGTAAAAATTGCGTAATACAGTTTATTCTCAAATAATTGTTAAATATAATAAATATTTTATGTGCCAAGCTAATATTGTACATTTGTCTTTAACAACTTTTTCTCTCTTTTGATGTTGTAGTCAACGAGCGATCTTAAAATAGAAGTGGAGGGCCAAGTTATCTACGTGCACAAAGCAATTTTGAAAATCCGCTCTTTACATTTTAAAACCATGTTTCAGCACAATTGGAAAGAAAACAACCAAAGGTAATAAAAGATGTTATTTATGTTTAAAAATTTTCAAGTTTTTGCTCATTTCATCGATATTCTTTCCGATAGTACCATCAAACCTGTTCAATTTTCCTACGTTGTCTACAAAGCCTTTCTGAAGTATTTATACACCGATGTAATCGATTTACCTATAGAGAAGACATCAGGTAAGTCGACTACATTATGTGTGCGATCTTCGATCTATTCTCATGATTGAAGCAATATTTTTCGTTACAGAACTTTTAGATCTAGCCGAGGAATACTGCGAGAGCAATCTTAAGCAGCACTGCATTCATATGATAAAGCAAGGAATTACTGTATCAAATGTCGCACATTTTTATGCAATTGCAGTGAAGTGTAACTTACAGGTAATCAAACATTATCACTATTAACGCTATTAACATTTCATTATATATTATCTATCAATGTACATGCAATAATTGAATGCTGTTGTCGATTTTTTTAGGAGTTAGAAAAATTTTGTGTCAAGTTTGCCATTAACAAGTTTGCCATTCACAAGTCAGCTATGACGGATGATGATTTTGTCGAACTGATCCAGAAAATGATGAAAACATTTATAATGAAGGTAGGCAAGGTTGGTGATTTCAAGAAATAATCTCGTCTATATTTGCCTCAAAGACGAACGCATATCAATGAGGAATGAAAATTACTGGTCTGACTGTACAGTCATATCTATATGTTTTATAATTTCATATTCTGGCCAAATATTTCGACATTTTGTTTATGCATTTCGCTATTGCATTTCGCTATTAGCATCCTTTAAATAAATTATAAAGATATAACTGCGTCCAGTTGTTTCGCGTGAGAGATTCTTTCATCGATTTTGGAGAATATAATCTTATCATCTTTCAAAACCTGAGATTATCTCAGAAATCGCATAAAAAAACTAAAATATAAACACACCAAGAGAAATCTCGTGTTTATGAAGGCGCTGTTATCTGTAATGAATTAATTGATATGTTAATTCTGTCGAACTATAAAATTTTCAATAATTTCGTTTTCTTTTTATCATACCTGTGATATAGCGTATTAATACATATTTACCGTGATTCACAATCACGTCTGCTTTCCGCCGATTTTCTTTACCAGCTACAAACGTTGTAAATAAGTATCTACAATGTGAAATAAATGTTCTGATATTTATCATAAAAGTGTTTTAAACATTTTTAAAGACATTTTAATTGTCATTGCTGTGTCATTATGTTATCTTCATTTTTGGCCGCTGTTGTTCGATATTTTCTTAGGATATGTTTATTAGAATATAGTGCAGCTATAAGAACGATAATAAGCGATATGAGCGAAGCAGTGAAGATAATTATATTGATTTCTATATAAGTGTTTATATTGAAGTGATGCGCAGAATAAGGTTTCGTAGTTGATCATCGATAAAAACATCGAGAAAAAAAAATTGGAATTTCTACACTATCATCGACTATAACAATGTCCAGAGCCCTTATTCTGTAACTTTTAACGATAGTTATAATATCGTTACATTGTCGTTGCAACAATTTAACAACATCGACATTGTCTATAAGAACTAAATTTTTTCGATGATACCTTTGAAATTTTTCGATTATTTTTCGGTTACTATTCAAGTTTTATTGCTTATATTCTTTGTGTGCCATGGCCCTAACATCAAATCGTAAAATATATTTTTCGTAATCCATAACAGTGTGTTCTCTTTTACAATAATTTATCAGATTCAATAACTTAATAGTACATCAAATAGATACTCTCGTGTACAAATCCCTTATACAATACACATAGATTATAGAAACAAATCAATAAGCGCGTTCAAGTTGACAAAGCGGCTAGCCTGCTCGTTGAGCAAATGAACATAATTGATATTGATGTACTTATTTATAAATCCAATCAATCATATATACAATCGCTCGGTAAACATGCCTAGTCGCTTTGCCATTTTGAACTCAATCTTTATTGGATTTGATAATACTTCATTCTATAGTATAGCAATATTTATTAGTTGTATTTTTCTCCTGAGATCGCAAAATTTTTATGTGTGATATGTCTTTCTATTTCTTTCATTCATAAAAATTATGATGATAAATTATTTATTGTGAATAAATAATATATATAAAAACAAAGGACATTTTTTTTTATTAATATTCAATTGTCCACAATTATTTGCGTCTCAAGTAAATATGTACATGGGCTCGTGTATTGTGTCTGTGTGTGTGTGTGTGTATGTATGTGCGTGCGCGCGCGCGCGTGGATGGCTACCGTGTTTCGCCAGGCTGCCGACTGATTTTGAATCGCATACTGACTAGTCTCAGAGGCCTTATTTCTTCTGCATTACACAACTTGATTTGATTTTTTTATTTAATTTGAAAAAAAAAGCACAAATAAATTTGTTTCTCTTTCCTCTTAACTAAGTATATACATATATTAAGAATAGAGCAATAAAAAATGAATATTATACATATTTTTAATAACATAATCAATGTGAGCATTCAAAACAATACATTTCAGAAAACATCGGATATAATTACAGTACATTCGTATTATAGAATTTTGTGTGTACGTAAAATGTTTATATTTCATATATACATAAAATCTTGTGTATGTGTGAACGTGTATGTATTTTAGTCTACATGTATGTAATAAGAAAATTGCTATTGCTAGGAAAGCTTGCTCAGTCATGCTCGAATTAAAGATATTTGTTTCAAAAAAAAAATCCGAATGTATTTAATTTTCCTTAATTCTCCTGTGTATTAAAATCTATACTAATTATTAATCGCATCTACAGAACGTCTGCCTCATAATTGGAACATGGAAAGCATGTATATAGTATATTACTTTTAATTCTCTTTTACATTTGTGTGTAATACATTACAAATGTACGCACATATACGCGCATGTATATAATATGTATAATAAACGTACAATAAATATATACTTGTGTGTATATGCGCATAAATTCAGAATTGCATTAATAAATATAGCATAACATACTAATATCATAATATACTATTTGTACATTGCATTAATTAGGGATTAATTCTTGGACATAAGCCTCGAATATATTTCCGGAAAACTCAACTTCCAACATAGTCGACGTGACATTGCAAAGAAATCTCACGATTTATAGCGAAGCAGTCACGTGATTCATAGATACGATGTGACAATGATCAGTGATAAGTAAAAAGAGAAATTTTAAGCTACCGCGATGCCGGTTTTGGTCACGTGGTTTCTGATATTTTCCTGGAGCGACTTTTCTTGTGTTTAGCCGATTCGGTTATTGCACCGTCGTTATCCGGTACAGATGATTCTTTGACTGATTTTCGACCACGGCCAACGTTTCTCTCTTCGTTTTCCGAACCTAGCGATTCCCGATTCGACTTCCGGCGCTGACGCTGCGGTGGCTGATTTTGCGCTTCCATTATTTCGCGCAGATATTTCCTCTTCGCATCCCAAAAAATTTGTTGTCGCTCGACGATCTCGGAATATCTATCGAATAAAAATGATTAATGCTAATTTCTAGGGTAATTCTAATAGTGATGGATTCAATGAAAAGAAAAAACAGAATCATTACTTGGAAATACCGGAAATCAATTAGAGTAGCAAGATACTTATTGAAGGACATTGAATTTGACTGAATTTTTTTAGAAAAGTCAACGAAATGTAGCGATTACCTCTTGCAGAAATCCCAGTTGAGTGGCTCTTTCAGTTGCCAGCCTTTCCTCGATTCATACGTTCCAAGTTCCGCAAAAATCTGACTAATTTCTTCTGATGGCAATTTGATGACGGACGAGATCGTTTTGCGATTGAGATATTGATGTTCGGTAAATAATAACAACTAAAAGAAATACAAAACATTTTATACAATTAACATTTTATATAATTGACTTTTCTTTTGTATATTTAAAGTTATAATTAAGCTTCTTTTGCTTTCTTGAGTTACTTTGGCAAGTAAGCAACTTTAATCGCATAGATAATATCTCAATAAAAATATAAAAAATATTCAATCAATAATTTCACAAAATTAAATATAGTAATAATCAAAATTGATATAAAAAAAATAGTTGGAGTTTATTTATATTTTAGTGTAAGATTCGAAAATTCAGAAACTAAGAGAAATAAAATTAGATTTCAGGACATAATTTTTTATGAAAATTAAATTTTGAATACTCACAATATAATCACGTGTTCTGCACATGAATTCAGAAGTACTATTTTGAGGAGAAAGGCTATCTTTGGGATATATCAGTTCACTATTCACAACCCAATTGCCCTGTACCAGCATAGCTACTTGTTGCAAATACTTGAGTATTGTTATCGTATCCTGCTCTGGCGATAGAATTTCGCATAATTTTGCAAAGGATATGATTCTCACTGTAAAAAAATAGATTTGTTTCTATCAAATTCTTACACGATATAAAAATCTGCTTAATATATAATAAATATATAATAAATATATAATAAATATTTGTTAACACATATAAAAAATTGACTTATGTTTTTGTAAACGTCGTATAAAACGTAAAAAACTAAAATATATTTTATATAAAATATATTTTTTAAACAAATTTCAATTTCATGATTTCAATGATATTTTATATTAAATGTATATGTATTTTCCTTTCTCTTTATCTCAAGTGTGATTTTCTCACCTTGTTTCATGATTTTTCTGATTTGGTCTAGCAAAGGCAAAGTCAAAATGTGATGAAGATCTGTCTGATCCTCGGAGGTGGATTGCAAATAGTACTCATCAGATAACTGGGGTACCAACAGACGCAGATAATTTATCTGACCCAAATCCAGATTATTTATTGATTCATCGGCCGACGAGCAGAACATCTCCATCCGTGTTGACTGTAAAAACAAACGATATTTCAATTAAAAAAATAATAATAATAACAGATTAAACGTATGCAAGAGTTTTTTTGCTGCATTTGAATACATCAATACATTAACTATATATTTTCCTTTTAAAAAAAAAAATTATTAACTTCACGATTATATCGAGACAACTTACTTCAGCTTGTATATCGTAAACCGGTATGTAATTCGTATGCATCCAACGCTCCTCCTGGCTCTTTTTGTTGTGATGTTGGAAAGATTGCTCCTGCAGCTTCTTCAGGTTATCCGGCAGATGCCTAGCGAATGTTACTTTCACCGGAGTGGCGTTATCTTCCTCCTCGTCGTCGTCTGCATTTTAGCAAATGAATTTGTGAGTGTTTCTCGTTCGCTTGTACCAAGCTCTGAAGGTTTAATACAGGCTATCTCGGTAAATATATTCATGTATAAGTCAACAAGGAAAAATCCTCTTTTACCTTCTCCAATGTTCTTCGTTCCCTCCCTGGCATGCTTATCATTTTCGTCGAGATAATCGCACTGCAGCTTCATATGCAACATTGATTTCAATGGTGTGATGTGTAGCTCATCATCCTGAAAAATCCCGACTGCGAAATTTGAGCAGTCCGACAACGTCCGTTCTGAAGTCAATACAACCTTATCCATCAGTCCACTAATAAAAAAAAAGTTTTTTAAAAGTTTTTTTTGTAAATATAGATTAAAGTTCTATCAAAATTTTGCAATTACTTATCAAACACTATTTCATCATTTTCTGTAGATTTTCCATCTGTTTTTAAAGCCAACTGTTTTCCCATGTAATAATCGTAAGAATGTTTATCCGACGTATCCATTGTAAGTTCCATACGAATTTTCTGATTTTCGGGTTTAACGAAAGTCTTCGAAAAGGTTGCATTGGGATAATTATCTTTGACATATGCAGGATACTGAATAATAAATAATTTATCCGCCAAAGCCTTGGAAAGATACACTGGTATCTATATAAACAATTTCTTTTATTGTTCTCACAAACGAAAAAGGAATATTAAATGTACAAATAAATAATCCACTATTTTTTGTAAAATTTCGTTTTAGACATGAAGGAAGGCAAGCTATAAGTCATTTTTTACATCCCGAAACACAAGAAGGCTATCAGCAGCTATTAGTAGTCATACTATTCTTGTTTCACATCTAACAGACACTGAAGATAGAATGACATAATAGAGATAGTAGTGTTTTTCTGAATTCAGCCTAAGTAATAAGCTTAACTTTAAGCAATTGATCAATCATAGTTGATTATTCTTCTCCAAGAGTTTGGTCACTAGTGTACAAAAATTATCCTTGATATGAATTACTTTTAAATTACCTCGGATTACTTAAGATTATCTAAGCCTAGATCTATTAGATCAGTGCAAAAGTTCATGCCTGATTTATTCAAATAGCTACTATTTTTGTTAAAAATAAAATAAAATAAAATCTAAATCTTACTCTATCTGATGGGAGAATTTAAGAATTTATTTTTAAATTATGATGATGTTGATGAAGTTATGAACAAAGTCAAAATATTCATTTTATTTAATTTGTAACTCAGTGATGAAAATCATAGACATTTTTTAAAAACGATTTTATAGAGAAAACTTTAAGTTTTTACATTAGAAATTCAAAAATTTTTGCAATTTTTTTTAGACAAGCACACAAAGTGAAGAAAAAATTTCCTGTTTTGTTTTAACTCGTAGTTTTCTATATATAAAGATTACAAAACTAACATAAATTCAAAAAATATATTAACCATTCGAAAATAGAGATTTTAAGCTTTAAAACCCTTTTTTTAAATTTAAATTTTCGTTTATTTTTAATAAAATTGCAATTGTTTGAACTTTGAATAATAAATCAGATACGAACTTTTGCATTGATCTAATAGGTTTTTAAATCTTAAACCATAAGAAATGGACGAACCATAATTATTTTTTTCTTCTCTTCACATTCGACTGTACTAATTGGCCAATTTTTTAAGAATAAGACTTAAAATCTATTGTAGATCTAGGCTAATACCATCTCATATTACCTTAGAGTATTTAAAATTACATCATATTTTCTGAGATTTTTTAAAATTTACTTTGCTTATATAAGATTACCTTATACGAGTACACAACCGATGTGAACCTGGCGCTCAACTTTATCAAAAATAAAAATTAATACTGCAGGCTGTTTGTACTTCGTTTGTACTTGTTTGTACCGATCATTATTTCGTTTGTACCTCAAACAGTTAAACAAAAAGTGAAAAAT
>Ga0157363_1007639_pt1 | contig 10241 bp, 2 predicted proteins | sample AttsexASBM1_FD_111477 | JGI IMG/M metagenome (GOLD analysis project Ga0157363, IMG submission 111477) | Fungus gardens microbial communities from leaf cutter ant in Ribeirão Preto, State of São Paulo, Brazil - Atta sexdens ASBM1 | ecosystem: Host-associated > Fungi > Mycelium > Unclassified ...
AGGATTGTCTATCTTATATACTAAAACCTCATGGTCTGTGCTCTACTACTTTAGCCTACTCTAAATAACCATGTGTTTTTCTTAAGGTCAACATATGATATATACACTATATGACATTATCCTCTCTAGGTCTTTTCACAATGTTCTATGTATCATGTGATTTGTGTGACACACAAAAGTCATGTGATGTGACAGTGACCTGTGATATCATACTAACCCCTAACTCTCAAATAAAGAAAAAAGTAAAAGTAAAAGAGAAATAAAATAGAAAACAAAATAGAGTCCATTGTCTTTAATTCTGACATTTGTATAAACAATTACTCTACAGAATATGCATCATGGCCATTGCACTTTACAGTTTTCAATTGTGGTATTACAAGACAGCATTCCTCTTTTATCTTCTCAAAGATTTAAAGAAAATATAATAAAGAGCAGCACTATTATTAGATATGGTTCACACTTGAAGGCAAAATCCCATAGAATCAGCTTGGAGATGTACAGAGTGTGGAAACTCCATACAATGAGCTTGGTAATGTGGACTTATCAGAATGACCTTAGTCTTAACCTATGTATTATGCCTTTTATAAGCTATATGGTCATAATTTCAGAGAATAGCCTTGTAAGGAGTTATAAGAAGAAGAGTAGAGCACATTGCTATTAACATCAGATATTTAGCATCAACTTTAGTCAATTATCAGACTAGCTATTACAAAGTAATTACCAGTCTTAAATACATAAAATAACAAAAGGAGTAATTAAAATAGATTTTCAAGTGGATGTTTCAGTAGTAAAAAACTAAATAGAAGTTGAGATTGGAGAGAAGAAAACTCCACGTAAAGTGTGAGTAATTTTGTAAAGTTTGAAGAAAATAATTAGATGATGGAAACAGATAAAGATGACTACAGATTTTGACTCAAATAAAGCCAAATAACTGTGGAAATTTGATGGAATTAAGTCCATTATGAAGTACCAAACTACTAATGGAGTTTTAAACACAAATAAAGCCAAATAACCATAGGGATTTAATATTATATTAAAGTCAGATATATTTTGGACATGTTTCAGAGTTTGGAATATGATAGTATACTTCTCTTAGGACTAAGCTCTTGAAATTCTATAGGATTTGATATAGACTTTGGAAGATGAGTAGAGCATAAGAACAGAAGAAGTGGGTTAAAAGAAGATAACCAAGAACAAAAAGTTTGAAAAAAAAGTCTGAAATTTTGTAGAGTTTTTTAGAGTTTATCAACTAAGAAGGGATTTGTAGTTTGTAGTACTTATTAATAAGTGATTTAGAAAATGAATTGGATATGAGAGCTATTATGGTACACTTGGAAATTAACATTTTTCTTTACTTTTATCTATTTTTCTTGATTTAATATTTCTTTTCTTTGGACTTTTCTTTTCTTTTTATTTTATTATTTGACAATGAAGAGGTACATGACTGCAGTCACATGACATATCACATGATGTGAATTCATAGGCCTAGACTCTGAGAGAAAAAACTAAAAGAATAATATCAGAGTGTATATATATAGCATGATATTCTTATAGAAGATATGAGGTTGACATATGGTGGAAGCATGGACTATACATGGACATTAGGGTAGAGCCATTTATTGTTAGCACAGACTATGAGAACTTTGTATAAATAGAATAACAATACATCAGAAACTTCTTGTCAAGTTCTTTTGTAATCCCTACTTAATATTCTACTAAGAGATTTACTTGTTGTGCTATTATTAGTCTTTGTAATTAGTAGTTGCCACAACAAGAGCCCAACAAATTGTGTTTTGGGTATAGAAACCTAAGAAAGACAGATATACAAATTCTAGAGTATAATATAGATAGAATTGAGGATATATTTCAGAAGATACTCAATAACTGCAGAGATTGTTGGAGTTTTGGTTAGATAAGAGTGTCAGAATCATGAAAAGTAGACTTAAGTTTATTTTATTTTTATTTTTATTTATTTTCTATTTTGAGAAACTAGAGTTAAGATTTAGTATAATGTTATATGTCACTGTCACAAACAGTTATATGATAAGACCCAGTATCACACATAACATAATAGAAGACAGTAAAAGGTTCTAGAAGGAATGATATTATACAATATATATAATATATATTGATCTTAAAGTAGATACATGGTTATTTAGAGTAGGCTAATTGCAGTAGTAGCACAGACCATCAGTCTGGGTATATAAGGTAGATAATCCTATACAAAGTTCTCTATTAAGTTCTCTTGTATTAACCCTCTAATATAAGATTCTTCTTATTGACCAACCCTAAGGTAACAAAGAGAGCCAATATCTTTAAGGACATAAGAACAGAATTGGGACTTTATCTACTAATTTATTCAAGTAACAGAGAATTCCTAGTACTTAGCAAAAGAGAAATAGTGAAAATTGCAATAACTCCAGAGATTTTCAGAGTTTGTATCCCCATAGAAGGTTGAATAGAGCAGGATAGAAGTGTTATTAGCCTAATAGATGCAACATATGAATGGAACCAGTGTGCTGGATAGTGATTTCAACTGCTTGGAGATTTCTTGACTTGAAAGTCCAGAAATGAGATGGATATGGAAATCCAAGAAAATAGTGAAGTAGAGAGAAAGTCAAAGTTTGACTAAGTAACCAATGGTATATTGGCTACAGTGCAATCATAGAGTAGAAATCTCCTGCAAAGATGGACAGAAAAGTGTTAGGCCTAAATTCCAGCAAATTAAACAGATTTTAAGTTGGGTAGACTAGATGTTTAAGATCAAAAGACAGGGTGAGTCTTTAGGGTTACATGGAAGTCCAGATTTATACATTCACCAGAATAGGTATAGTAACAGCTTCTAGAATATTGGTGTGAAAAATCACTAAAAAAAAACAGAGTTTAATATCAAAGATGGCAGAGATGCCAAGGAAGAGATTACAAAGAAATTTAGGATCTACAGAGAGATTAGTAGACTTAGAGTCAACCAAGAAGCAGTCTTAGTCAGGAACCTAGAGAAAAATGGAAAGCTACCATTATAGTAAGTGCATAGCCCAAACCTTAGACCATTGCAAAAAATGAATGGAATACAACTGTAAGAAGAGTAGCCTGATAATACTGTTAAGCATAGTTCACACTAGAAGGCAAAAGTCCACAGGATTGGCTTGGTAATATAAACTTGTAGAATGACCTTGGCTTCTGCTTATGTACTGCACTATCTGTCTGCCACATAGTCACAACTTTAGAGGAGTAAATAAAGTCTGAGATAGAGATGAGCACTGATTTGGTGTACTACCATTGAATACCAGAGATCAAGTTTAATAAGAATTATCTTTATTGATTATCAAACTAGTGAATTACAGTGTAACTATTAGTCTTATAGAAGATACTTGGGGTTTCAGTATATCACCCAAAGTAGAGATTTCAGTAGTAAGACACTGACAGGAGTAAGATAGGAGAAACAAAAGACTGAGTAAGATAAGAGTATTCCCTTATGAAAGATAGAATATCTGGATTGTTGCATCACTGTTACAAGAACATGTTACAAGAAGGGTGGCTATTATGGAAGATAGGCTTGTTTCATAGATATTGAGGGTATATCATCACTATAGAAATATATCTGCTGAACAGGTGGACCTGACATATGATAGCTATGGATCACAGGTGCTTTTCACACTTCACCATTGTAGAAAGTTGAGGCTATAGCAGATCTCATTCCTATTTACCTTTATCTCAATAAAATCAGTAAGAGACATTATCTAAGAATGGTATCAAAACTAAAGTAATATGCCCTAAACTCCCTTCTAGATAAACATCATGCTAAGAAGACTAAACCCTATCATTTTTCCATGGGTCATCTTACATGCAAATAATGTTTCAAAAGAAATTTCTCTAGACTTTTGATTAGTAGATAATTTATCTGACCAATTTTCCTTTTATAGAGTGAACTGTAAGGACATGGAAGCCAAGAATGCTCATTGAAATAACCTCAGCAAAATCTTTGATGAATTACTTTCAAACCCAAAAACTGTTCTTGTCATATCTGATGCTAGTATTAAAAATGTCATTGCAACTTCAATTTTACACATATAATAATGGTCAAAACATTTTCACCAAAACAATTTGCCATACAATGAATGTCACTTCTACTGAAGCAAAACTGTTTTTGATTAGATGTAGAATCAACCAAGCTGTTTAGGTTCCAAATACTAAATATATTATTGTTGTTACAGATATTATACTAGCTACAAGATATATTCTTGATTTGTCTACCTATCTATTTCAACTACATTCTATCACTGTATTTCAAGATCTCAGAGCCTTCTTTAACAAAAGCTCTATTAACTCCATTATGTTCTAGGATTGCCCTAGTAGTGACCAGTAGCCTTCTTATTCAGTAGCTGACAAAGAAACCAAATAGCTGAAAATCAATCCCATTTTCCCATGTAAGTCCTTGTAGGAATTTGACAAGAAAGAAGAGTGTGATTCACTTCTAAAAAAACTGGAAAATAACTTTTCAAACATTAGATTATAAGGGAAAAAACTTTTTAGACTTAAACAATGATAACAATCCACCTACTAGGCTTACTTATTCAAAAAGTAGTGCTTGGCTTAAATATATTGGGCATTCAAATATATTATGTATATGTGTCACCAGAGCAATTACAAATCATACTCCAATTAGTGAATATTATCCCCAAAGAATTCTTTGCCTATCCATATGGAGACTATTTAATCAAATCAAGAAATCACATCCTAAATAGTTGCAGATGGTTTAGAAATTACTAGAACACCAAAAGAGATTCATTAAAAAACATTATTGCTTTTCTCGAGTTCAATTTAAGAATGTTTTTCTTCCATAAATATATTACTTAATAACAGTTTTACTAATATTGTTTTACTTAGTGTAAAATAGTATTGCTTACAATTTTATTTTATTTTATTTCTTTTTCTTCCTTCTCTTTTTATATTGTTATTTAAGTAGCTATATTGTAGATACTATAGTCTACTTATCACAAAATGAACTACTCACTTATTTGTGATATCTGAACTTTGGGTGTACTCTCAGAGGTTTAGGAGTGATTCAGAAGTTCAATAATGATGACAATAATGATTAAGATCAATATAGATAGTAAAGAATAAAGATTGATATAAATTGATGTTGTTAAGTCTGAGGTCTAGTCCTCAGACACGGAAGTATATATACAAAAGAGTAATAGTCCATACACAAGCTGTTTCCATCACATGATCAAAACTTGTACCTGATAGGAGCTGTCATCTGTCATAGCAGCTATCAGACTAATTTTAGAAGGTAACTAATTATGTCATTACATTGATATGCTTGTATCTTTACCAATAATTATTGCTTTGAGATATATTATATATTATTGGAAATGGATTGATGAGCACTTTCCAATATAAGTTTAATTATATGAATCTGTTTAGCTGTTTATGAGATATTAACAAACAAAGCTTTTATAGCTACTCAGTTATTTGTTGTCACTCTTATACCTCCTACATATATGCAAATAGCCCTCATTTGGGGCTTTCCAGTGTAACTTAGTTTGTGAAAATCAGTCCATTAGTTGTAGAGATACAAGCTGAATGAAGTTTGTGACACTACTACTATGTCATATGTAATAAGTTGTTGATTTAAAATTAAAAAACAAATGTAATGTCACAAAATGTTTTATGTTACATCATATTGTCATATCCATCATATGTCACATGATACAGTCACAATATTATGGCAACTACTAATCAAGACAACTAATAAACTAAAGTAAACTTATGAACAAAGTATCTTATAGGAATTACAAGAGAACTGTTACAATCACTAGATCTTAGAGTAGGTCAAGCAAAAGAACCTTGTATTAGGTTAACACATGAGAACTTGATAGAGAGCTCTATACAAACTAGTTTACCTTATATATGAAACTAGATAGTCCATACTATTACTTCTCTAGCCTATTCTAAAGATCATGTGTTTACCTTAAGATTAACATGTATACTACACATTATATGACATTATTCTCTAAAACCTTCTTTATTCTTCCATATGATCTCATGATTTGTGACCATTACTGTGACTATGTCATTTGATGTGACTGATATGTGATAGTGTGATTGTGATATCACCTAACCCTAACCCTAAGTCCTTTGTAATGGAAAAATAAAATAAAATAAAATTTAAATAAAAAAATAGCATTCAAGCTTTGCATTTCTGATAAAAACTCAATAAAGAGTCCCTAATGCATTCCTACACTATATGTACTACTTACACATGGTTTATGCTAACAATGAATAACCCTATTCTAAGGTTTATATGATATCTATGAGATCAATATGTTATAGACATATTGTTGTAGCAACTACTCGCCGGAACGGCACTTGTAATATGCTAACTTCAGCAAAGCTCTCAGTAGGCTATCTAGTAGTGGGGATTACAAGAGAACTCGATAAGGAGCCCTCACTATATTATCCACTATATATATACATGGCTCCTGGTCTGTGCTACAACAATATCTATCTGGCCCTTAAGTCCATGCCTCTACCTCATGTCTATTACTCATCCACCATATGTCTACTTTAAGGCCACCATGCTTCCTACATGTGCCCTGATGTCATACCTTTAATCTCTGCTGTACATGTGCACTCCATGTGTACACTATGAGGAACCCATGTCCCTTGATGTCACTTCTAACCCTAACTCTAATCTACACTCCTCCCAATCCTTCTAGATCCTACATCCTTCCAGACTGTTCTAGCCTCTGTCACATGACTTCCAGGTCACATGCCTATCTCCTATCTCTCTTCCATTGTAGACTAATAATTATAATACTTAACCCTAATCTTAGTCCAAAGTCTGTCCACACTTTCATACTATAACACATATGTCTTGATATAATTTCTTCTAGTTCTTTCTATAATATTCCAGGTTTATAACATAGTTGTAATGTGATACATCATGTGACTGCAGTCATGTGCCTCTTTATTGTCCAAAATAAAAAATAAAATAAAAATAAAAATAAAATCAAATTAAGAAAAATAGATAAAAATAAAATAAAATAAAATATCAAAGTCCAAGCATACTATAACACACAAGTCATGGTCACAAGTCATAGTCACATAATTATATGTCACAGAAGAATATAGAATATTCTGGAACAATAATATCATACCATATATTCTGTAAGATAGGCTAGGTTTAGTATAGTATAGACTACTAGCCAAGTATATAAGGTAAACACTTGTTAGAGGCAATTTACACTTGCTTGGTTCATCTGTAATGATAGCACAGAAGATAAAGATGGAAATGTGACTTAGCAAGTTAAGTTTTGGAAAAAGCTAAAAGTAGTACTATATAGATAATTCAATCTTGGCTTCAACAAATAATATTATACCTAGTCTATACATTGTATAGTCATAATTTTGGATGATGAGAGTTTAACCAGATAGTTACAAGTATAGCCCAACTTAAGTTAATAATAAGACTAGTAAAATAGTATATGGTAGATGATGTTCTTAAATACAGAACTGGCAACATAATAATACTCTACTGCTATATATACTCTGGATTATTGGGCATTATGAAGGATGTTATTCAGAACTCTATAGAATTGATAGGGAGTATAGGGCTTGGTCCTCAGATTAATAAGTGATTGGAATGGAGTGTGATCTATATTATAAGAGTGGAAAGTGTGCAGATATCAGATAGTATGTAACAATACTTTTTAACTGGAACTTCATTGAGTTCTCTTGTATTAATCCTAATACAAGGTTTCTCTTAAGTCATAACATAGGGCCTATAACCTATAGTAATTAGAAAGACTCAGTCACTTACAATACAGATAAGAACTTATGTATTGACCTGTAGTAATTAGAAAGACTACAAAGATATGAATCTGAATTAATACAAAGGTATAATCAACTGGCTCATCTCAGTCATTTACAATACAGATGAGAACTAAGGTAAATGTCTACAAAAGTCTAGTATTTATACTATGAGATAAACAATATATATAAAATAGGAACAAATACTCAGAACAGTATAAGGTAATACAAAACAAGCACATGGTGCAGTGACATCAATGTACATACTCACACAATGGCTTAGTGCATACTTTGTATATTTCTACAAGCTTGACATCAATGAGTTGGTTGGAATAGAAAGAAAAGTTAAGAGTGACTGTTACATCACATCTTCTGACCACATCTATTCCAACCCACAGATAACCTTCTTTCTCTTATCCATACTCCCCAATCTCTTCTGGTACAAATTATATCTTTCTATTCCATCTCAGATGTCCTTACTGATCTTGATTAACTCCATTGACCTCCATTCCCTGATATCTGAGAATTACTAGTATCCAGAGTAACTTGCTTAGTAGTTTACATTCTAGATAACTACCCTAGATAGTATATCTAGTATATAATCCAGTAGTTTATACTGTACTAGCTTATCCTAAATCTCAACTAAAACTAGCACCCACTTCTAGTGTTGGTGACAACATACCTCACTACCTTCTAGTGGTTTTCCACCTGCTAAGTCTCTAATTCCCATTCTAAAATATATGTCCATTGTAACTGGTGGAGACATAGCATACAAGCTAAAGCCAAAGATTATTCCACCTCATCTTTCATGTTCTTGGATAATGTATAACTCATCTTGAACTTCAAAGATGTCCTACCAGATCTTGGACAACAAAATATGAATCACATATAATGGTGGCAAGATGTAGTTGTTGATGTGCTTTGTCTAACTTAAAGTGAGAGTACCAGTTTTATCTTTTGGTTTTAATTCACAGCTCTCACATATGTGAGGAGTATAAGATGAAAATCAGATTTTGAATGGTTCAGGTGGCTAGGATACTAGCCTGCAATTAATAAGTAACAGAGGTCTAAATATGATCTCATAGTGTACTCATTGTCTGAAAGACACTATCCCTCTGACTAATGTCTACAATAGCATTGCTATCTCAAGATAACAAGTGTGAGTGAGATCAGGAATTATAAATGTTAGCTTGGAAAGTAACTTAACAACTGGTTTTTATCCATCACAGAATCCACCACAGATATACAACATGTGTCTTAAACTAAAATAAGTCATTAATTGTAGATTACAAGCATCAGTAAATAGTGATGTATACTTAGAACACAGATCAAGAAACATGGTGGTCTATTGTTGACAAAATTGCTCACTTCTGGGCTTGTCTTGACCTAGTTAGTAGAAGTGATCCATATATATACAATATTACCTCTACATTTAGATCTTATCTTATACACTAATCAATCCTACTATAATAAGTGGCTGATTTTGGTCTCAAAATATGCTGTTTCTTCATTTCCCTTAAAAGATCAAATATACAGAAATCAAAATCTTCCTCACATTTATCCTCTTTCTAGAACTTATCTACTATTTTAAGACAAAGTCTGAAGACAGCAATCTATGTGGCTACCACTTTGGCTGTTGTTAGAATATTTGAAAGGAGCACAGATATGTTATACAGTGTGCACAATAAAAGACCAGTAGCAGAAGTAGAACAAAAACAGAGAATAATAGAAATATTCTTCTATTAAATTAAACCCCATCCAATGGTATTTACATAATCAGAACTTTGAGAAGGACTTGAATATCTCATTGTATTCATCTATTGCTACAGAATTATGTGGGAAAGATAATACCATCATCCTCTAGTACATTTCAAAGTTATAAATTAAGAACATCTTTCCTGTCCTCTTCCCAAAATATACATATGTTTATACTAACCAGTAGTATGCACTACTTGTCAAAGACTTAGTCATTATCCTAATGGATACTCTCTGGAAGTTTTGTAACTATTCTTTTGAATTCTGGGTATATATCATTAAGGTTACTTGTATTTTCCTTTGTCTTATTTGAAATCAGAATCTTATCTTAGATTGGGATATAAAAGCCTTCTCCAACTGAGAGTATACTCAGTAACCTTGTTCTCTGGATTGACAGGGCTTAATAATCCGAGTATTATGTAATCTGTGATAAGTAACATGAATTTAGATGGGATAGTACATATCTTTTTCTCTTCTTCTATTCTTAACTCTTTTAGTAGCCTTGCAAATTCTGAAAAAATTCTAGACTAATCAATGTTCATACTACATGTTGTGACGACCACTTATCCAATGATAAATGATAGCACAGGGCAGTAAATCTCAAAGATGGATATAATGTGGGGAATTCACAAGAGAACTCGACAAGGAGCCTCTTCTTAATTAGAGTCCTA
>Ga0157363_1007641_pt1 | contig 10240 bp, 11 predicted proteins | sample AttsexASBM1_FD_111477 | JGI IMG/M metagenome (GOLD analysis project Ga0157363, IMG submission 111477) | Fungus gardens microbial communities from leaf cutter ant in Ribeirão Preto, State of São Paulo, Brazil - Atta sexdens ASBM1 | ecosystem: Host-associated > Fungi > Mycelium > Unclassified ...
AAAAAACAAAAAAGTGCCCACGTTAAAGCCATCGCGACCATATGTACTTCCCCCGGTAGAACGTCATTCACCATCCCCAAGACCCCAGGGAATATGGGTCCGTAAAAAAGTCCAATGAACGCAGTAGCAATAGAATTTTGCACGTTCGATTTTATTATCCAAACGAGGACTTGTAAAACCAATCCAAGCACTAGCGATTTGATGATATTTATTCAGCCAAGACGTCCATAGACAAACAGACTCCATTACATACCACTAGAAGCGAAAAGAGGTGATCATCAGACCGCAGGAGGGATGAAGGAACCAACGACCTACATGCAGGAATGAATAATATGCTTGCGCTGCGTGAATGTGAGGCTGGAAACAGATGATGAATGATACAATGACAGTGCCAATGATCTCACAATCCGTTGCCGTATCCCCAAACAAAGCGTCCCAGGGTTATACCAGCCCAAAACCCAGAAGTAACATATCCAACTGACTTCGGTTGAGCATACTTTCACAGGTTCGTAAGTCCCTGGAACGAGGAGATGGAAAATTTTGAGCCTACTCTTGTTCGAAGCAGATACGTGACCATCTTAATTTCCTTTCATCAGCATCCTCTTATTTCAAAAGTTCAAACCAATAAGGGCCAGACGTACGAAGCCCTGAGTGGTAGTCTCACTGAGAGAAAAATATATCATGTTAGACAACTAATCAGGACTGGGGCGTAAATCTTACCTTCCACAGTAAAGTAGGGCAAAAATGGACAGTGCCCATTGATAGGGCATGCAGAGTGCCTGATTCAGCGCTTCAGACATCACGAGGTACAGGAGGAGGCAGAGTTATGAACATTGACTGCGTTTATTAAATAATATACTTACTGCTTTGCTTGCCATTCTTCCGGTTGAACCTCAAGACCGAAGAAGTCGGACTTACAGCGGATGTTGAGATCTTCTCTGTGTTCGTATCTCTAGTTTGAGCACTACCATCCACGGCGACCTGTTCCGACGTCACCCCGTACAACGACCTGTGATAATCTCTAGTGAATTCCGCCGAACTAGGTTTGTAAGTGAACACCAGCAGCACAGTATTGATTGCAGACAGAACCAGTGAACCGTAGTAGAAATGAAACCAAGGTACACCAGTTGCAACGACAGCTTGGCAGACGAGAGGCGAAGCAAAACTTCCCAAACCTAATCTACATTATATTCCCTGAGGTCTGAGATTCAGGCCGAACACTCACTGGCAATTCCATATGCAAAGCCAAGCGCGTATTTCGGGCCGGAGGCAAAGTATGCATTCCTTAAGGTAATTTAAACAATTATAACCGATAACTAGTTCAAAATCCACTCACAATAGGGCTGGATAAGATCCTGTTGTGAGCATACCTGGTATGAACTCAATAAGGCAACCATCTTACCGGATAATAAAGCACGAGCAAAAGCTGCCAGCGCGTATGCGACAAACATCACCGGGAAACCACCTTGAGAACCCATCATCACGAAATATAATGCATGCACAACGCTCGCAATAAGTAGTGCAGAGTGACGTGCTTGGGTGGGTGAATAACCAAAAGACGGTCTCTTGTCGAAGGTGATCCAACTTTGGGGTATGATACTCTTCTTTGATCGTTCAAGGCTAAAGCGCCCCAGCCATCTCAGGATAATTTCAATGAGAAACGTCCCAATGAAGAATCTTAACAATGTGTGAGCAGAAACCGGAGGTGACCAGCTGACTGCCTTCACCCACCCACACGCCGTCCCTGCCCACAGCAATGAAGAAGTCATGGTAGTCAGATGAAACTCGGCGTCAAGATCTGTGGAGCCCGTGACTCAGGTTCATATAGTATGGAATTTAGGCGAATGGAAGCATCGCTCACAAGGCATGACGGTTCCGGTAACTATAAAGCAGTTTTGAACTCTTGTCTGTCACAGAGATGGTATAGAACACACCTCCGTCGGCCCAACCGACAAGGAAGCACGCAAAGTAACCACTTGAAAGACGCCATTTTAGTGAATGAAAGGAGAGATAACCTCGTCCGACGTTGCCAAAGATGAGAGAGGGTGCACCACTGTTCAGCACTGTGAGAGGCACACTCGACGTCGGCGAGAGAGGATCATGCATTTGGAAATTAGATGGCTCCTGATTATCATGAAGCAAGACAATGGGATCAGTATTTCCGGGTATATATGCTTGTGATGACGGGGTCGAGGGCGCAGACGCCGATAGAGAGGAACCAGTGCAGAGTCCAATGGCAACTAAGGGAGCTTGAGACGTCCCAAATTCATCAACGACGGAGTCGCTATCAAGTGTAGACATTTTGTCTCCAAGGACACAGATTCAGTGATCCACAGAGCTTCAAGGTGGACTAGAGGTAGTGGAGTGCAAATGAGGGGAAAAGCTGGTAGAAGCGCTTCTACAATCCCTCGAGAATTTATCTGGCCCGGGTGAGCATAGGAGAAACCCCAAGACCAGCACGACTAACGACCTTCTAGTAAAAGTAAATTGCGTTGGAACTCTTTTTAGGCTGCGATGCACCATTGCAAAACGCAAAATCTAGATCATATCAACCTGCGGTCACGGAAACACCCAGCTACAAATTAGCCGTGATTTGATTCAGAAGGTAGCTCGAGCATAGATAAAAAGATTGATTAGCGGATGACAGGCAGAGATACCGGAGCAGAAGGTTGGCATGCGCCAAAAACTAGACGTTGATTCTTGAGCTGCCTCAGAGTGAATGTAAAGTGCTACTGGTGTGAGTTGGGCGAAAATCTCATTGGACGATATCGTTGGTGGTGAAGGACACCTACCCTAAGCCCAGATATTTAACTAACGTAGGACGTAAAAGACACACTGATATCAACGTGCATGGCGGATCCGTCGGGAAGAAGCGGAGGGTCTGATAAGTCTTTAGATAGTAGAGAAGCGGCGAAAACCTCGACTTAAAATAATGCGCTGAGCTTGTCGAGAGTTGAGAATTGATACAAGATGAGCAAAAATAGCACAGGGTTGGTCGGAAACTAAGTTGAAAACCCGATAAGCTCAAACCCGGACTTCGTGGATCCCGATTTTTCTTGTCTGAAGAGCAAATCCATTTTCTATAACACTGAATCATTGCTCATAAAGCACGGATAAGGGTCAGCGCACGTTGATCTACCTACCACAGGGGATCTTTCAAACGGACAGTCAATTTCGATGTGTTGAGCATCACCTGTGCAAGATCAGCACACCTAATTGGCGAATGTAGATCCACAGAAGATAACACACAAGGTCTCTGCATTACGAAGGCATGGTGCTGCATCAAACCTTTAGATGGCAGCTGACAAGTAGCTTGGAATTCAGCATAGCAGGAGTTCAACGGACGATGGCTCGAAAGGCTAGCTTGGCGCATAGAAATAACAACCAGATCACCAATCTATTGGGTCGTCATGGAAAATATGATCCGTGTTGAAATTTCTGAGCTAAATGACATCAAGTACCGCCCTCCGACGTAGCTCATTTTCCATAACTGGGGAAGCATTCCGCCATTGTTTTGCCGTGCCTATTCTGCGAGTGTTCTTCCAATCTGAAGAAAATGAATGTAGTCCGAATCAAGTAGACAGATAACCTTACGCAGGAGCGCGAGTTGTGACCAGCTCAAATAGGGATCAATACAGTGGGTTCGAGGAAGAAGTTATCTGAGAGAATGACTTACAAACGATGACTTGCAAGTTGTACAGACGATAGATTTTGCAGCCTCGTTGACTTTCTTTTGGCTCTTGGCTCCTTTTGGTTCGGTCTTTGACTGATTGCGATCACGTTTTTGTGCAGCCTTCGCCCCCTACGTATACGCACGTAGGACGCGGCAGTTAGCTTCAAGAATCATAAAGATAAGGACAAAGCATACGTTTCCCATTTAATAGTAGTACAAAAAGAATATGAGAAAAGAGAAGGGAAGAAAAAGCTGGTTATTAGCGGTCCGAATGGGCCATGATTCCTTTTTGCTGGATCAGTTATATAAGCCAGTTTAGTATTTGTCACAGGGAAACTTCCTTCATGTGGACATATGGAATACCATACTGAGCGAGTCATCCGGTTTCTTCCCCGTTGGTTGTATCCAAATGTCAACTGAAGCAACGTCTGCTCTTCAGCAAATCATAAACGAGGTTCAAGTAGATATTCTCTCTCAAGCTCGCGGCATCGACAATGCTTCCAAGCGTAAGGACATCGCCCGGACCTTCATCTGTATGTAGTCCATGGGTTCTTGTCGGCATTCATGGCTTAAATTCAAATTCCAGCTGATACAGTGACTGGTACCGCTCTCTTCAATCATATCGGACTACTGGAGTCTAATATCGATACCTTCCTCTAGTTCCAACGGAAGAAATGTTGGCCTACGCAGCAAATGCAACGCTAGGAGATGACGTTTACTTTGAGCCATCGACAGTGTAAGTCTACTATCGCTGTGAAGAATCTAATTATGAGTACAGTCCCTCCAGAGCATTGGAAAATCACATTGCATGTCTTGTTGGGAAGGAGGCTGCCTTGTTCATGCCATCTGGAACTCAATCAAATCAGATTGCTTTGAGGACACATCTCGTCCAACCGCCCTATTCCATCGTTTGTGATAAACGGGCCCATATATTTAAGTTCGTAGGATGGCTATTAGTATGTTGACCCGTCCTTACAATACAACTCTCAAGGTATGAGGCAGGCGGAGCTGCTTTCCACTCCAACGCTCATGCCATCCCCGTATCCCCTGCAAACGGTAAGCGAATCTATTTTCATCACTCATCCAGGCGGTCTAGCTGAAAAAAAATCTCTCAGCACATCACTTGACCTTGGAAGAGATCCAGGAGAACATTGTTCTGGGAAACGATGTCCATCTGTGAGCAGCTCACACTTCTTACTGGATCCAATATAGAAGGTGCTTTTGATCGTATCCAGAGCGCCGTCCCAGGTTGTCGCACTCGAGAATACCCTTAACGGGACTATATTTCCTCAGGATGAAATCATCAAAATTTGCGATTATGCGCATTCTCTGGGTTTGAAAACCCACTTGGATGGTGCTCGTATCTGGCATGTATCAATCGAGACTAGGAAGAGTATCAAGGAACTCTGCGAGCCATTTGATTCAGTCAGCGTCTGCTTTAGCAAGGGTTTAGGTCAGTATGACGTGTCCATTCCTGACTGTGTTGTTCAGAGAGTTTAGGTGCCCCTATTGGCTCGTGTCTGGTTGGCACCAAGGAATTTATCACCAAGGCACGCTGGTTCAGGAAGATTTTGGGTGGTGGTATGAGGCAAACCGGAATTCTAGCTGCTTCCGCAGCTTTTGCTCTCACACATAATTTCCCTCAACTTCCCCGTGTCCATGCCCTCGCAAAGAGACTTGAGGCTGGCCTTGAGGAAATTGGTGCCATCATCTTAAGCAGGGCCGAAACTTGCATGGTAAGACCTGTTGATGCTGGAAGCCACTGTAATCTGACGGAACCACATTTAGCTCTTCTATGACCCTACTCCACTTGGTCTGAATTTCGACGAAATTGCTGAGCGTGCCAGTGCTCTCCCAGATCCTCTGATTCTTGGGGGTTCACGTCTGGTGGTTCACATCCAGACCTCAGAGGAAGCAGTAGAGGATTTCCTGTCTGTTATTCGTCTGCTAGCTGAAGAGAAGAAAGCTGCAGGTTGGGTTATGCCTACTGATGACAATGCAAGAACCTCCACCATGAAAGACGTCTACGTTCACCGGCAGGTAAAGATGACAAAATAATCTTTCGCTTCGATCAGAAGAATTAGCATCCTGGATATTGTAAGAACTATGTATGAGAGGATGAGGACAATTCAATGTTTCAGAAAGAATCATCAGCTTGAGTCAAGTAGGAGATATCTACATCATTGTCTACCACAAAGCTTCCGAATTCGTAGTCATCATCATCTGCTGGAGGTGAACTATCGATTACCCTTCTTCTCACCCTCGGCTGCATCCTCCCAAATGGTCCCTTTCCTGTTGGACCTCGTGCAAATACGGGTCCACTACTATTTGGAGCTTGCGTCATCAAGCCCTTCCGATATGCTAGTGTCTGATCATACGAGGGTGACATCTGTGTCATTGGTGAGTCCTTGATGAAAAGCCGGTCCGATTCACTCTCAGTATCATCGTCACCCGATGACCCAGCGCTGGCTTCCTCGCCAGAATGCTCAGCTGAATAATCTAGCAAAGGGTTATGCTTCCTCTTCGTGAGGGGCTTAGATTTGTTCTCTGCCTTCCTTTTCTTCTTTGACTCATGTGAATCGTTGTAACTACGTAATCGGCGCTGCGAGGGCGGAGGCTGATCTTCTGCATCAGACGAGGATTCATCGAGTGGTAGGAGGCGTTTGGGTGCTACTCGACCGATTCGCCGTACCGGCTGAGTGTCCTGAAATATTGGTATATTAGGAGAAGGTTGAGGACGCAATGGATTCCGCGTGTGAAAAAAGGGAGTTACAGCTCGACCCTTGGATTTGGGACTTGCCACAGGTGAGGGAGCTTCAGAATCAGGTTCTGACGATGATAACTCGAACACGTCGAGATCCGAAGCTGTGAAATGTGACTATATATTCATTATTATTATTTTCATATTGCTCACCTGATTTAGAACCAGCGACTCCGACAGTCTTATCGGCTCCATCGTTCTTGATTACAGCAGGTGACGAGGATAATATGACAATGTCAGGATCATCATCATCGTCTACTAACCAAGCCATGCTATCGTCAGCTGCTCTTGCTTGCAAGCGTGAACCTGCTTGGGTGACTGAAGATTATGATTATCAGTGGATGACCAATTTTCCCCAATTCCAAACTCACAAGGGACTTCTGACTGCTCCCGTTCCATGCCCACGTCAGACGAGTCAGACAAGTCCATCATTCTATCCTCCTTCAAAGGGCTCAATGTTTTCTTGACACATTTTGGCGTAGAGCGACACGGAGATAATCGAGAAGGTGAAAGTGACAACATCCCCTCCTTGACTGTTCTCAATAAATCCTCGCTGAGTTCTCGATCGATTGAATCGTCCCTGCCTTGTTGTGAGAGCGTCAAGGAAGACTCTTTGACTTTGGATTTAATCTTTCTCTTTGTTTTCCTCTTTGTTTCCGCTCCTTCTTCCGATTCCCAACTCGCTTTGTCCTTCTCTTGTTCGGCTTTAGCCTCGGATTTTGTAGTGTTTTTAGTGGTCGCTTTCTTCACCTTCCCTTTTCCCTTCGGTTTTTTAACATTCTCCTCATCCCAGTGGTTAGATTGCGCAGCTGTAGAAGGGAATGATTGTGACCGCTTTGCTCCAAACCCACTATGAAATCCGGCCTCGAGTTCCCTATCCAAATCATCATCTTCGCCCTCCTCTTCCAGTGTCTTATCATCCAGCACTTTCCTTTTTTTAGACCCCTTCACAATGAGTTCCGCAACACTCACAAAACCTGTACTCGCTCCCGAGGGAATATTTCTCATCAGGTCGTCGTTGCGTTTGCGTTTGGTGCCAGTTGCAGCTTTGGGCGACCGCTTGCCTCTGCCTCGCTCCTCACGGACATAGGGCTTGATCTCCATCACCCTTTCTAATGGTGCAGGTTTGACATGATCAGGGAGAAGGCGTTCAACATCGGCATAAAATTCTAGGTCGTGTGCGCGATAGATGGCTTTCTGAACTTCCCGATAAGAGGCTTGGGCCTTGTCGAGGTTGAACTCTTCTCTATCTTCAGCAAGAAGTAAATGAACACAACCAGCACGCATTCGTCCGGTACGGCCAAAACGCTGAAGCTAAGAGCCTTCTCAAAATTGACCCCGAGAATGCTGCATGCCCAACTTACCATACGAATCGGTGTCTTCTGAGCATCGTAACAGACAATCAAGTCGACTTCTCCGATATCTAAACCTTCTTCCCCAATACAGGTTGCCACAAGTACGTTAAATTCTCCGCGCTGGAATTTCTGGATGACCTGTACCAGATCCGTCAGTGTGTATATGAAAATCCGGTGGTGCTATACCTCAAGTTGCTCCTTCTGTGATTGCCCCTTCTTCCCATGCTTGTCCATTCCCTGTCCGATAAACATCGACGGACGGATAATTGGTTGCTTCGTGTCAAATGCTCCCACCAGCTCATCAACAGCTTCCCGGTGTGTGACGAATACCATGGCTTTGGATTTGTTGGGGCTGCCTTCGACACCTTCATTATCGCTATCAGATCGCTGCTGAATGAAGTAGCTGACCAAAAGTTCTATTGCCATGGCTAGCTTGGGATGTCGTGGAAAAGGGCCACTAGGTGTCATTTTACACGCCTCGAAAGTAGCGATAGTTTTCTTGAACAACTCGCTCTCACGCAGCTTCTTGCTCTGCGCTTGTTGATTCTTGGTAGCACCATCGTCAGCATCTTTTTCGGATACTTCTTTGAGACAGGAGTAAGCCATGCCAATGGTGCCTTCCAACTAATCCAAACCGAAAAAAATAAAACTGGAATTCTTCTCATTCGGGGGAGAAAAACTCACCAAATACCCCATTACTTGCGCCAGATTACCCAGCATGTTCAACTGTCCGATGTATCCCCTCTGACTAGGTTCAAGGTTGGGTATCTTGCCACGGGCTGTATATGGATGAAGTTTGATCGCCTGCTGTTCAGGCCACATTATCCCTTTAGATTTGAGTGGTTTGAGGTATGTCTGGACTGAGGGGTCAAGTGAGAAGACGTCAAGAAAAGAACTCGACTCACATCCATAAGTTCAGCAAGAGAATCTCTAAGGGGGATGATCTCCTTCGACATCCTGATGCAGTGTTGCTCTATTTTCTATGTGGATTTGTGAATCCAGAATATGGAAATAAGTGGGGGGACTTGCAAACCTTCTTGTGAAGATACGGTCTAAGATCAATGCTGTTCTCATCTCGAATCTCGATATGACTGATATGCAATCCATCAACGAGGTTCTGAACTGCCGCGGGGTTGCTGCCTGGTGTAGCTGTCAGTGCAATAAGTCGGAAGTGAGGATTCTTCGCCATCATCCAACGGACAATCTGATTGTATGCGTAGTCCCCTGTAGCCTTATGTGCTTCGTCTGCAAAGATCTTAGACTGGAGTAATCAAGCGGAACCAAGTTTCCATACCAACTACGAGAAGAATAATGTCCGTAGCATCACAGTTTCGTGTAGCAAGATCATTCATGAGAGTCTGAGGAGTCATGTAGAAAACTCTCTTCTCTCGCCACTGGAGTCAAAAGTAAGCGATGGCGGATGATGAAGAAAAGGATATTTACTAGTCGCTCCCGCTTTGTCCTGTAGGTCTCACCGGTCATCTCAGCGGCATCGGTACCAGGGATGCCACAAGCATTATGTGAGGCCTCAATCTGTTGACTCACTAACGGCTTTGTAGGTGCTACGAAAACTACCTTCCCCTCGGGGAACCACCTATAGTCTTTGTAACGCAAATCAGCATTTAATGCACCTCAAGCTCCTGAGACGGACAATTTAACATGATTACTCCCGCAATAAATGTCTTCCCTAAACCTGTCGGCACTGAAATGATGGTGTTCTCAAATAAGGAATTTTTCACGATATTATATTGGTAATCGCGCTTGGGTTTGTTGAGAGGATAAAACCAGTGCTTTGTTTCGAGTAGATCAGGTTTCAGCTTCATTGGTGGAGGCTAAAAAGTCTTGAGTTCATGATTAATCAACTTATTTCAAAACTAGCTACTCACTGGCCTAAATTGTAAGCGCGAGAGTGATCAACTTTGGGAAGGCCATTCGACAATAAGCTGAACTCACTCATCTACGGAACTAGTTGAGCGTAATTATCACCTAAAATACGGCAAACTACTCACCAGGAGGTATGAATGGCGCAGGAAACTGCTCAAACTCGACTTTCTCTTCCTCTTCTTCCTCTTCATATAATCTTCCCTTTCCCTTCTTCTTCCCGCTCTTTGCGAACGCCGTCTGGTCCCATATCTTTGTCTTCTTCTCCTTGGAGTTCCGAGGTGTTGAGGTCATTCGCTGAGAACCCTGACTGCACGGCGGCCTGTTCCTTTGTGTATTGTTCGGTAGCACATTGCCGAACAGCGTCGTTTGTCGGGTAGGACCAACTGGACGGGTCTTCCCAGTATACAATTCCTCGATAGCATCCAACTTGTCAAAGTCTTCGTTGTCCAAGTCCAAGGTCAAGTCGTAAAATGAGTCCTCTTTGTGCACAGGGGCATTATGTTTCGACGCCGTTGTCGATGCCACTGGATTCAACGGAGTGGCTTGACTGGCATAAGCTGTCTCTAT
>Ga0157363_1007642_pt1 | contig 10240 bp, 6 predicted proteins | sample AttsexASBM1_FD_111477 | JGI IMG/M metagenome (GOLD analysis project Ga0157363, IMG submission 111477) | Fungus gardens microbial communities from leaf cutter ant in Ribeirão Preto, State of São Paulo, Brazil - Atta sexdens ASBM1 | ecosystem: Host-associated > Fungi > Mycelium > Unclassified ...
AGTCTGATAATCGACGAAGATAACTCTTATTGAACTTGATCTCCAGTGTTCAACAGTGATACACCAAATCAGCACTCACTCCTATCTTGGACTTCTTCCTGTTATCTGAAGTTGCAACCACGCGGCAGACAGATGGCACAGCATATAAGCTGAAGTCAAGGTCATTCCACAAGTCTGCTCATCTCCAAGTCCATTCTGTGGACCCAATGTGAACCATGCCTAATATTATGAACTTAAGTCCTTAGAGTGGGACAGAAGATCAACTCTTGGATTGAGTAACACAAGAGAACTCAATAAAGATCTCCTTACAAACTAATCTACCTTATATACTACTACTCATGGTCTGTGCTCACTACTGTACACCCTACCCTAAACAACTATGTGTAGGACATGAGGTCAATATGTGGTGTCCATGTTGTATGATATTATTTGTTCTAGATCCTTCTACTTTGTTTTCTGCATCTTGTGATCTAACCCTAACCCTATGTTCTAAAAATAGAAAAATAAGAGAATAAAACAAAATTAAAATGAAAATTAAAATGGAGAAAAACTAAGTCCATTGTTTGTGAACTTGACACCTGACAGCTATTAAGTGGTCTGAGAATCTATTCAGAGAGGAGTCAAATACTGGAGTTTTCTCTGTTGTAATCTGGCTGAAGTTTGAGAAGCTCTTTTATGCCCACTTCTTTCTTATCAATGCTAAAACTAAAGTTATTAACAAACTTGAGGAAACTTCTTGCTATTAAGATAGCTGCTTAGTAAAAGACTATCTAAACAAATTTCAGGCCCTAATATTCAAGACTGGATACATAGATTTCTATACCATTATTGTCAAGTTCAGAGTGCTTTTTAAGATTGCAAGATGTATAGACCAAGCAAAACAAGCTAATAAGGTCTTTCAGTGAGTACTTTCTACTCCCAATACCAATCTTTAATCTTTGCTCAACTGGAGTTTGTTCTCTGTCTCTCTTCCTCAACAACCAAAATTCTCTGCCACCCCAGTATTCCAACATCAACAAGTACCAGTACTTTCTCCAGGTATCCCTATAAATATAGACACTGTATACAAACTCTACTTCCTACTTACCAAAAGATGTTACTGCTATGAGAATTTGAACTATATTATAACTACTCTGCAAGGTTAGATATGTGGCAATTAACTACTAAACAATGGGAGAAATTAATAAAGAATCTAAATATCTTGAAGAATATTGAAAATTTCCAACAATTAGAATCTATGGACTTAGATAATAATAGTTCAATCCAAATACATAATTTTGCATAAAGTAGCTAGCAATTTGTATACTTTAGTCACTTGTAAATAGGTTTGCTGTATTTTAGATAGAAGAATATACTGAAGATAGTAACCTCTCTAATATATCTATTTTATATAGAAACTCCATAGACTACTTCACATCCTAAGTAGGAAAAAAGACTTTCTCAGTGACCTACAATTAGTGCTCTTGATATACAGAAAGATTTGATATATCTGCTTATCTCTTTAGAGACTACAGATATATCAAAACTTTTATCTGTACATATACTAGTAGATTCCAGAGTTATAGAAATCTTTATCAGCTAGAGTTTTGTGGAAAAGCATAGTATAAATACTCGAAAGCTCTCTTGGTTCATACCAGTATACAATATCAATAGTACTCCAAATAAGGCTAGTCAGATTTTAGAAGTAGTAGATATTATACTCTACTACAAAATATACTTAGAATAGAGCTTGTTTACTATCTTTAGTTTGGATAAACAAAACTTGATTCTCAGTTTCACCTGACTCAAGGCTCATAACCTAGAGGTCAACTGTGTCAGAGTTGTAAACAATAAACTCTATTTATTTTTATTTTTACTTTATATTTTTACTTTATATTTTCATTTTTCTTTGATTGTATTTAGGATTAGAGTTTAATGTGATGGTTACAGGTCACTGTCACATATTGTCACACATATGTCACAAGTTACATGACATAGTCAATATCATCAGCCACATAATCACATGTCATATAGAATATCATAGAAGAATCTGAAAAAAGATAATATCATATAACATGTTAAATATATGTTGACTTTAAGGAAGACACACAGTCATTTAGGGTAGGCTAATTGTAGTAGTAGCATAGACCATTAGTCTAGGTATATAAGGTAGACAATCCTGTACAGAGTTCTCTATTGATTTTTCTTATATTAATCCTAATATAAGATTTTTTTACTTAACCCACTCTAAAATCTTGTGATTGTAATAAACTGGTAGAAAAAAGAGGTTTTTATGACCTGCTATTCCACCTGCTACTCTAGTTGTCAAGATATCTGAATATTAGATAAAAAATAGATAAAAGCATTAAACACATTACAAACTTCATTCAGCTTGTATCTTTACAACCAGTGGACCGATTTTTACAAACTAAGCTGTGCTGGAAAGCTCTAAATGAGGGCTATCCACACATATGTGGGATGTACAAAAGTAACAACAAAAAACTGAGATATTAAGCCATCAGTAACTGTAAAATTTTTATTGGCTAATATCTTATGAATAGTTGGACAGATTCACATAATTGAACTTGCATTAGAAAGTACTCATCAAACTGCTTCTGATGATATATAGTATATCTCAAAGCAATAAGTATTTATAGAGATACAAGTATACCAATATAGTGATATAATTAGTTAACTTCTAAAATTAGCCCGACAGCTCCCATTAGGTATGAGTTTTGATCATGTGATGGAAACAGCTTGTGCACAGACCATTACTATCTTGTATATATATCTCTGTGTCTGAAGATTAAATCTCAGACTTAATAATATCAATTATTCTTATTAATACTACTTATTACCTATTATTACTATCTCCTTATACTGAACCTCTGAATCACTATCAAGTTATCTAAGTTCAAGTATCACAATCAGTGAGTAGCTCATTTTGTAATAGAACATCTATTACTCTGGTCTATTTTATATTCTGATTGATAACTTCAATAATGTGTTCTTTAACTCTGCCATATCTGATGAGTATATAGAAGAGTTGAGAGACCAAATTTACATGATTCACATGCTTCTTGTTGTAGCAACCACTAGTCAAAAGACTAATAAAACTACTAAGATAGACTTATAATGAAGTGTTTTATAGAGATTATAAGAGAACTTGACAAGGAGTCCCTGGTGTATTTCTATACTATATATACTACTATTACAAGTTTTATCCTAAGTTACATGTGTCATCCATAAATCTACTATACTATTACCACAAAGCAAACATATTGCAGTTATGCTCTTAATGACATTGTTCTAGTTTCTTCTCCTATGTTCTAGACTTATGATACCATATCATGTAATTCATTATATGACTGCAGCTATGTATCTCTTCATCATCCAAGAAATAAAAGAAAAAGAAAGAAAAAAGAAATCAAATCATAGAAAATAGATAAAATAGAAATAAAATAAAAATAAAATATAAGGGTTCAAGTATACTATGATATCTTTCATAATTAATTGTTATATCCAGCTCATTATCCTCTTCTGAGATTTGAGGGAATAGTGTACTTTAACATACAACAATAGTCCACTCTTCTACTCTTTTTGTCTTTTATAGATCACTATAGCTATTATATTTTGGAGGACAACACATTATTTCTACTTCCTCTTTCTCCCAATTAACTTCTGGATTGTAATCTTTGAGCCAGAAGTGTCCTAGTATCAAGCTTTATTTGCTCAGACTAGAAAATGTGAGCAACATTCACTCTGAGTGTATTTTACACTACAATACTATGTCAACTGCTTTTAAAATTTGACTAGCTTCATTAGTAGTCCTATTAACATTGAACATAGTGATATGCCAAGAGATCTTCTATATATTGATCCAATTTATCCAGACAAACTCCTTGTTGATAAAACTTCCAGTTGTGCCAAAGTCTAGAAGAGCTTGAATAGAGTGTTGTTGGTAGATATCTGTAGTATTTAGCTTAACTCAGAGATAAAAGAATGTTCCTTTCATATCTAGGAAACTAATGATAGAGCATAGAAGGAGTTTCTTTTTCTATTTTAGACATTTAATAGATAAAAGAGAACTCTTGTGAGAATGTAGATAAAGAAGTGTATCTGAAAATTCACTGAAAGTTTCATTATATTCTTCTACTGGTAATATTCATATCTATTATTCAAGTGATCTGTATATTCTAATTTGCACTATTGTAGATTTTCAATGTTCTTGAGTATATTGAGATCTTCCATAAACTCTTCCTATTACTCAACAATCAGCTGTCTTACATCAATTCTTACTAAGCACTTCTAAATGAAGTAGCTCAGGTCTTTATAATAGTAACACTCTATTTTTAGTATAGAGTAGGTCTCCTGGGTAGCATCAATATCTATGAGAATATTTAGAGAGAGAGTTTATACAGAATAATGTGGATGTGCAGAGATCAGAGAAAAATATAAGTAGTGGTTGGAAGCAGCAGACAAACTTTAAGATGGAAAGGTATAGATATGTGGAATTACTGCTGAGGTTATCTAATGGTTTGACTGGAAGGCATCATATGCCTATTGAGCTTGATAAATACATCTTGTAGCTTCAAATTATGTAGTGAGATCAGTATCTTTAGGGTATCCTACTGAAAGAAGCTATTTGGTTCTGAATTATAGTCTGGAGACCTCTTCTAAACTTAACTACTATAATATAAGAGTCAGTGTAGTTAGTATTAGAGTTCAGGGTTTGGAACTTATTTAGGTAATCCTTTATCCTATGACTTTCTTAGTAGTATATAGTTTCTTTTAGTTTGTTGACTGCTTCTACTTTTGCATTGATAGGAAAAAAATTATATGTGAACAAGTTCCTGAAACTCTTGCTAAGTCATGATAAAAAAAGCTCTATTATTTGACTTCTTCTATTAGGAGTATAGTATGAAGTATATATATAATACTAGCCAGATACTAAAGCTAAACTTGATATTGTATACTTTTAGCATAACTGGTTTAGTGGCTGGTCTATTCCTAACATAATGTTAAGCTTCCAAGCAGTTGGTGGTTCAACTCCCAGCAAAACCACTTTCTTTAAATGGACAGTTGTTAGTATGGAAGCATAATATAGCTAGGAGTATTACTAGGAATGGTACTAGTTGCTTAGCTATGCATTTCTATTAGATTAGACACTCTGTGAAGCAGAGTTTACTGGGTCTTTTAGAAACCCTATAAGATTATTAAGACCCTAAAACCACAATATGTGGTATAACCCTTGGATATAACTATTTATATAACTTCCATATAAGGATTATATGTCTTGAAAGAGGAATACTGTTAGGAGTACAGTATAAAGTATATATATAGTACCAGCCAGATGTCAAAGCTAAGCTTGACATTGTGCACTTTTAGTGTAACTAGTTCAGTAGCTGGTCTATTCCTAACATCTCCCAGAAGAGACCTTCTGACTACTTAGTAGTTTGGTTACTTCTTAAAAAAACAGTATTAAAAGTATCTTATCCTGATCTATGGTAAATTGGTCTACTGATAATAGAATGTAAAGAAAGCAGGCACTTAAAAAGTCTCAATCCATTTGGTGTTCACTAGCAAAGTCTATAGAAAGAGGTATATTAGATTAGTATAGTGAATCTCAAAGTAGGGGAAATTATTGGGAGAAGAAGATTTAGAGGGTATTAGAGGGGATACACTCATGGGTGGAGTTTGGTATTAGAGTGTACAGATCTTGGAGTTGATTTATAAGACTAACAAGAATATTATTAGTTAAAACTTCCAAGATATACTAGTACTCAGCTACTTTTGTGAATGTTGTTACAGAAGACTTAAGGCTTCTTCTATGCTAATAGAGTTTCAGAGTTGTTCTGGAGCTGACATAAGATGGAAAGTGAGAAAAGATGAGAGAGATCAAAACATAAGAGTAGATAATTCAAAACTACTAGACTTTAAGAATGTTTTGAGTAATTAGAGAGAATAGGAATTCTATTCTGCTATCAGAGCAGCTATGCAGAAAAGCAAAGCACTTTAAATCTCCAGGAAATTCTAAGTCTATTGTCTAAGAAATACTAAACTATATACTTATATTTAGAAAATCTTAAAAAAACAGAATAGAGATTCTTAGAGATAATAACTACTCTATATAATAATATGTCTATTCCAATATGTTAGAGCTCTGTTTATATAAGTAAGGAATGATAATACTTAAGTAATTAGAAATAGTTTAAAATAAAGAGACTAATTTAAAAGAGAGTATAGGAAAGCAGATAAGCAGATAAGTATGAATGTGGAAAAGAATTATAGAACACAGATCAGCCAAAAAAATATGGAAGAGAAAAGTCTTAGAAGAGCTAGTTCTCTTACAGCTGTATTTTGACTTAAATCTCAGAGTTAAAATGAAAGTACACTCTTATATTGAGTAATATAAGAGAACTTAATAGAATTCTAAGTACAAACTAATCTACCTTATATACTACAGACCATGGTCTATATGCACACTATAACTAACCTATTCTTAAGTCTATATACACTCTATAAAGTCAATATACTATTACTATATTATATAATATTATCTGTTTCAAAATATTATATATCTTTCTCTGTATCACATGATCTTGTAACTTGTGACTGTGACATTTGTGATAATCACACCCTTTACCTAAGTTCAAAATAAAGAAAACTAAAACTAAAACTAAAATAAAATAAGAGAAAAAATAGAAAATAAAAATAAAAGAGAAAGAAAATAAATAAAACTGAGTTTATCATTCAAAACTCTGACAGGCTACTTTTTACACCAATCATGAACTTTTTGAGCTCTTAGTAATATTCTTTTATCAGAATTATAAACTTTTTTTTTAAATCATCAATTTATTATATGGAGTGTGATGGCAGGCTGTGGTAGCTACTTTCATAACTACATACAATAGAAACACACAAACATGAAGAAGAAAAAGAAAAGGAAAAGGACAAGAGGAATAAAAGGAAAGAAAAGAGAACTAATCAAAAATAGGAAAAGAGAAAGAAAAACAAAAGAAAAAAAATAGAACTAGCTATAAGATCTACTTATGCTAGTAGTATAAGTATTATCTAGAAAAGCAAAAGTGTTAGGATTAGCCTTCAAAAACATAACAAAGTGGCTAAGAGAGTCTCTTCTCGGATTCCAATAGCCGTTAAATCTTCTACAATCATGGAGAATATGTTTCCTTGATTCGATAGAATACACACCATACAGTTATTTAAATTCTTCCCTAGGGAAAAATCTAAGCCTGTATTCCCCAATAGGAGCATGATTTGTAATTGCTCTCAATGTGCACACACATAGTGAGTTTGAGTGTCCGAATGACTGAAGCCAAGGTCCTCCTTTGACATAGGATGGTTCAATAACGCATGAGTTGTCATCAAGTAAGTCGAGGAATTGATTTCCCTTTCCATCTGAAGCTTGGAACGTCATTTTCCAAATATTTAGGATATCATCACATTCCATTTTTTTGCTGTAATCTCAAGACATTTTGCATGAGTAGACAAGAGTAGGATTGAATACTTTTGTCTCTAAGTCAACAGCCTTGTAAAAATGCCAGTCAAGGCAACTAGGACATTCCTAAAACTCAATTGAGTTATTAGGATCTCTGGAAAAGAATTGATGTAGATCTCCTAAAATAGCCATGGATTGACTTTGGAGCAGATGAGATGAGAGGTCAAAAATCTTTTTAACAACATGGATGGAGTTGGTGATGATTATGATCTTGGAAACATTTTCCTTGAATGAAGCTTGACTAATGCTGCATCTGATAGCGAACAACTTGGTGTCAAGATTACAGAAAGTGGACTTTGTTTCTTTTTATTTTCTTTCTTACTTTTATTTTCTTTTCGATTTATTTTTCATTTTGCTATTTTTAGAACTCTGGGGTTAGGGTTTGAAGTGATCAGTCACACTGTCACATCTGATGGTGTGGTCACAACATTGATCACAGAACTTAAGAGAAGGAAGTAGAAAGTTCTGGAACAAAATGACATCATACAACATGGACACCACATGTTGGCCTCATGCTAGACAAATGGTCATTTAGGGTAGGATGCACAGTACTTAGCACAGACCATCTGTAGGAGTATATAAGGTAGACTATTTTGTAAAGAGCTCTCTATTGAGTTCTCTTGTGTTACCTAATACAAGGTTACCTCTTAATCCAACTCTAAGAGTTTTGAGTTATAACACTTGGCTTCTGAGCTGGTGACAAACGCTGTATGATGAAGTGTCTTGATGAGAGGCTGGTTTGAAATATGCGTGTGTGAAATAGATGTAGCAATATTGTTCTTGATGCTAGCATCTGTTGCAACGATAGCTATGGATTGCAATGAAGACGATTCAATAACTACAGAGTTGAGTTGCTGAAGGCAAAATTTGTCATTTTTTCCTTTATTGCATAAATTGAAAGAAAATCTATCAGAAAAAATGTCAATAACTCAAAAACCCAGAGAGAGTTCAGGATGAGTAGGAGAAAAAGAGGAGAATGTCCCATGGGATCTGTTGTTAGAGTTGACAAGGTGGCCTTTGATGTTTGCTTTTTATCGATCGTGAAAGAGTTCAGGAAAGAAGGATGTCGATTATGAGGAGAGCTGAATGAGAAATCCATGAGAGATCGGATGATATGATTTGTGGGGAGAGACATTGCTTGGAGCTGTGATCTGCCCCCGAGTTTTTGAAGGTGTAGTTTGATAGGAATGAGACCTGTGATTGCCTCTATTCCTTCAGATGGAGATGTCTTGAACGCTCTTAGTATCCAAATGGCCACCCTTCTTTGCATTTTTCCGAGGGCCTTGAGTGGATAAGATAGAGGGGCGTGATGATAAAACTATAACTGAAAGCTGTATAAGGCGATGGGAAGAATGCAACATCTGTAAAGCAAACATTTACTTCTGCGTCAATAGTGGATTTGAACTTCAAACCGCCTAATTGACTTGGGTGGATAAAGTCATTGGCGATGGCATGGAATTGTATTCTCTCTCCTATGATCTTTTCAATTAGCTTTCTTAGAGTGTTGAGCAAGACAATAGGTCTGAATGACTTAGGTGAATCATACAATGATTTGTTTGGTTTGTGAATGATAACCATAGATGATCTTTTGAAGTGGTTTGGCCAGTACCCCAAGTCAATACAAGCATTTGCAATCTTTATGACGTTGGCAATGCAAACATCGTTCTTTAGGATGATCTTGAAATGACTCCATGACAGCTTATCTGGTCCAGGAGTTGACAAATTGTTACAACTACCTAACGCAATCTTGAATTCTTCCTTTGAGAACAGTACCCAAGTGGATACTTGTTTACTTCCAATTTTGTCAAGAATATTGATATCAATCTGGCGATAGAGAGTAGTGTTGAAGGAGGAGTGGAGGGCATTTCACAAGCTATTGAGTGAGAGACATGGTTGATTGTCATACTTGATTGCTTCCATAGCTGGTAATTTGCACTTGTTAACCCAATTCATGAGTTCCTAAGGTCTATGGCTCTTGTTGGCAACATCCTGGATTTTGATGTCGAAAAATAATTTTTTGGTGATCATGACTGTCCTCTTGAATGATTTCCAATCTTCCAGGCTTCTTGATTCTCTGTATTTATTGAGAGAGCGATTACAGTCTTCATTCCACCATTTCTTGGACTGCTTTGTAATGTTGACTCTTCTAGTATTGGCATTCAAAGCTTGTTCAACTCTTGCCACTAGTGAATTGACAACTTGTTCCAGAGATTTATGATTTGAGAGGTTCGAAGTGTTGAGGGATTTGAAGACAAGGGCCACTTCTTTGATAAACACTTCTTCTTCTTCACTATTCTTTGGTAACGAAAATTTAAAAGTCAGGACAAGTTCCTCCATGATGGGGATGGTAATCATAAGAGGTGCATGATCAGAAGTGAGTTGCCATTCAGGGTGAATCGTGTTGTGGCAACCACTAGACCAATGTCCAATAGAAGCACAATCAATAAATCTTATAGGAGAGATATCTAGTAGAGAACACAAGTTGTGTAATTCACAAGAGAACTTGACAGAGAACCACAACAGTATTCTACTGACTATTTATATAAGTGTCCTTAGTCCGTGCTATGACTTCTCTATGCCTACTCTAATGTCCATGCCCTGTTCTCATGTCTATTACTCATTTACCATGTATCTACCTCAAGGCCAGCATGCCATATACATGTGTCCTGATGTCATACCCTAAACCCTACTCTTAATCTCCATCATCCATGCATGCACCATGTGTACACCATGAGGAACCCA
>Ga0157363_1007643_pt1 | contig 10239 bp, 4 predicted proteins | sample AttsexASBM1_FD_111477 | JGI IMG/M metagenome (GOLD analysis project Ga0157363, IMG submission 111477) | Fungus gardens microbial communities from leaf cutter ant in Ribeirão Preto, State of São Paulo, Brazil - Atta sexdens ASBM1 | ecosystem: Host-associated > Fungi > Mycelium > Unclassified ...
ATGAGAATTTTAAAAACACTGTAAAGAGAATTTATTGCGAAAGATATCTCACCTCAGGAATTCGAATTTGGATCTCCTTCATCCCTTAAGAGCTCTTATCAATTCGATTATCAAGGCAATATGTAGTATTTTAATCGCAATAATCAGTAAATATATGTTGGAAAAACATATTTTTTTTAGACGACATAATAAATTATATTAAATGAATATTAATTGTAAAAAAATTACACGTTACACATTTTGCAATCTATGTGCAGAATATAAACGCAAAAGGTGAAGCGAGTTGTTAAAACGTTAGAACTAAAATGATCCCTAATGATTACCTAATGTGGTTTCGATATGCATGTATAATCCGGGGCAACTCCGACGCTAAATCGTTTTTCGTCACGCTTCGTGATCGGTATCGCGCGTATAACTAGATTGGAATTTCATCCGCTGAACGCGAGAAAAAGAACAATGCACTCTCCCCGAGACTTATTGAGCAAGAAAGACTGCGCTCCCCTCGCATCTTCTTCCACCTCCCCCGCGTGACTACGGAGGTAGCTTAAAACACAACCCTATTACTGGTAATCAGATGGACCTGATCCCTCGGGGATAGAGGCTTAAGGGACTTCGAGCTGGAGAACCAGAAGGATATCGAAATACACCGACACGCTATGCGAACGTAATTGAAAGTTTTCCGACGTTGCTGTCGCTGCTCGTACCCAGTTTCCTTTCTTCGCAAAACTTGGCTCGGCTTGACGCGCTGAAAGAAAACGGCTGAATGGGACTTAGTGTACTGGTAAGGGCGGGAAACAGACCACATAGTATGTTCTTTCAGATGGCGTCCTTATAACCGACATGGCTGAATTCTTTGAACGATATTGGGATATCGTCGATAAACGATGGGAAGATTGTTTAATGTGAAAATAAGAATTTGATAAATAAGTAGAAAGACGGTGAGAAAAAATAAATTATTAGAATCTAGAACAAACACTGAAAGAATGGTTTTACTAAAGTATCTAGATATAAATTTGAAAATAATTTTGTTTGGATCAAAATTTAATTAAAATGTTAAAACTTTTTGCAGCATTGTCATTAATGTCTAACAGTGAAGATATAATTATTTTAACAAAATTATTTTCAGATTTGTATTTGTAACTAAATTTTTAGATATTTCAGTAAAATCGTTTCATATATAAAAATACAAAAATTTTTCCGTATACTTTTAGATTGTTACGCTAGAGAAAATATACGAGTAAGCTAGCCTAGTGTGTATCTAACGCAGACGCAAACTGTATTTCATTACAGAGAGAAACTAAAACACCTCGGGTCGGGAAAAAATTATCGTGAAAAAAACAGGGTATTATTTTTTAATTAATCAGAAAGCTTGTTATATTAATTAGGGAGCTTACTTACATAATTTACTTCGCATAACTCGTCCATCTTTCAGCGGTAAAGAATAAAAAATGTTTTATCTGATTGCGCGCAAATATTGTAATAAATATCAAGTAAATTTCACGCTGCAAAATTGCAAACAGATGGGAAGATTTGGGTTTCTCGCCTTGCACACAAAGATGACGTTAATTAGATATTGTTATAGGGTTTTCTTTGATGTAGTCCGTTTTCGCTGTACCATCGCTCACGCTACATGGGAAGGTATTGATGCATTGATACATAGTTATATGTCCTAGGTATTATCGCTCCAATCCAGTAACCGCTTAATTAAGGTGATCGCCCTCGTCGCCTTTGACATGGTCTTCCATGCAAGTACAATAACGACGAGCGTTTAGTTCGTGTTGATGAAATAATACCTTGCTCAAAGCGTCGCATAATCGATTTAACTTCATAATATATAGATGTTGTAGCCTATACAAAATAATATGCTGGAACGATATAATCGCGAACGTATTCTTTGTTACGAGAATATCACCGTAATACCGATTCTAATCCTATAACGTGATGCATGCATCTAATATCTTTCATAGCTCTTCGTTACGCATAATTTTAAGATAAAGATGTTGATCTTCTTTTTCTAAACATTTTTTGAAATACATGAAATTTTAGAAAATTTATAGTTAAACTATACACATGATATTAGCAAAAAATTTTGTTGTAAATATGCTCTAAAATCAACTGCAAAGAAACAAAACAAATTTGGCTGATAGTAGCTTTATGCATCGAAATGATCATAATTTTGCTGTAGTTTTAGGTAAAGATTTTTAAACTAATAGTAAGTCCAAAGAGTAATAGTAAGTCCAAATAAACTTTTGCACGAATTTTTATTAGAAGTTTATACAAAAAAATCGATATAATGCGATGATCTTCTCATTTGCAAATAAATATTACATGATTTTATATGAGAATTAAAACAAAAAATTAAATAACTTTTAAACTAAAAAGAGAATTGAAATTCAAATTTTATAAATTTTAAATATTCAGACAGATAGATAATAGAATAATCTATGAAATTTTTACATTTTTGATAATGCTTTAGGATGCGTTATACGTACATATTTAAAAGAAAACACAATAAAAAAAAGGTATTTTATTGTATTTAGTCTTTTCGTTAAATATTTTTTTAATGCCATCTAACGGGAAAAACGCCACGAACTTTTTCCCACATCTAATATTTTCAACCAAACTGAGATGAAATCGAACTTGTTCCATTCTTTATCGATCATACTTATTTATCTATGGATATTTAGTAACGATATTAAATATTCGCTATCTCGACGTAGCAAAATGCGTGGAAATCTCCCAAGAGAACCTCGAAAACTTCTTTGATCATGACTGATAAAAGAATGATAAAAACGAAAAAGGATTGATACACCAAGGTAGAATACCGTGGAATAGAAGATTTGGAAGAGCGTGCAACAGGGAAACGGAAGAAGCGCGAATCCCTTTGTGAACGGAACAGATCGAATAGAAAAGGAGATAAGCGAGTTAAAAACGACGAGTACACGCGAGAAAGAACAAAAAGATGACAGCGACAGACAGAGGACGACTTCTTTATTCTATCCAACTATTCTTCCGACTGGAATATATTTCAAGAAAAGATTCAAGGAAAGATTCTCGCAAAAGATGAATTGATCTCATTATCCATATAAAGAATTAAATACTTTTTTTACTATCGCAGGTTCAAAGTATTTTACTTTTGGCAATTTTTTATTTAAAGGATTGTTAGTCTTTGAAAGAAGTGGAAGTCGATAAAATGCTCAATCGGTCAGATGACCGATTCAATTCGATGCGCCGGCGCATTCAGATACGTCTGATTATTCCTCTTGAGCACGAAGAGCGAATATTGTGAGAGGAAGATTCCAGACGTTATCCATTATTCCGCGGAGATATGGCGGTCGGGTAAATCGCGCGATTTTCATCGACGGGTCTCAATGAGGGTGTGCACCACCATTGCCTTACCTCTCCTGATTCCCTTCCTGGAAAGGTGGCAATCTTCCTCGTCTTCGACGATTCGAAGATTTCCTCTCGATCTCGGCGAGATAGAAAAGCTTACCCCGCTATTCGCGGGGGTACCTCAATGCCATCGGCGCGCACCTTCGGCTCATACTCGATTTCCTCTATACGACGCGCCACGCCGATTCCTCGCCATGCCTCGATTCCGATGAATATTCCTTAGAAGAATTCATAACGTCCATTTATGCACGGGTCAGTAATTCATATCCGGGAAGTTCCACCGGCACAATCGAACCAACGGACGTATATCCCTCGCCCTTTCCGCGAATTCTGGCTGGCTTGAATTCCTTCTTAAGAGAGAGAGAGAGAGGGAGAGAGAGAGAGAGAGAGAGAGAGAGAGAGAGATTTTCAGCATGAGGTGCAGCTACACTTTTCAATTTTGCCACGTTATTCTCATTATATTCTTATAGGTGAATAAAGTTCTCACTTTTCTGTGAGTGCTAGATTTTCATGTATCGTCTTCTTTTCGTCTTCCCTTGCTCGTCTAGACAGCTATGTATTAATGTATTATAGACAATCGTAATTATATGTTAATGTACCAATACTTTATAATTTAGCTAGTTTTTGTATTTTCAAATGCGTTACAATTTTCTTAATGTGGAAACTTATATATCATTTCCTTACTTCAAAAATGACACAACAAAAAATTAAATTTCTTAGAAAAGGAGAAAGTTATTTGTTAATTTGTTAATTTATTAACATCAAATATCATATTTGTCATTTTCGTTTTACAATTTTTAAAAGTCATCCTTTTTGAATTATAACAATGATTTTTTTTTTAACTATCCGTTTTTTTAGTTATGTCCTTTTTGAAGTAAGGAAACATAGCTGTCAATATAGCTGTTGCATTTTGAGTCTTTCGAATATTATGTACATGAAAAGATATAAATATATTAACTGCAAAAAAATAATAAATTAATCTTTATAAATATTATTTCACAAGTTTAATGGCTGCAATACTTCAATCGTGAGATACACCAAGAAGAAATCGCCATCCATTTTATTTCGGAGAAGTTTAAGGCAACGAACATACATCAACGCAAGTATGACAAGCGTTAAAATGGCGGTACGATGATAATCCACAAGCGGCATGTTCGCACATACATACATACGTGCACACGCACACATACATACAATACACGTCGCTGAAAGCTCGCGACTTTTCGACGACCTACGACCTCCTCCAACCCGCGCGCGACCTCCTCGGATCTCTCTCAAGCATCAACCTATTTTCATCTTGGGTTCTGGAGGAGAACGGCGGGGAGATGTTGGAAGAGTAGACGGAGTAGACGTCGGCCGGGATGGGGCGTATTTGGGAACCCTTTTGCGGTGCTCTGAAGACAATGGAGCGAGTGCAAGCGGGACGACCCGATGAAGGAGGAGTTGGATGGTATAAAGGAACCGACGTCTACGAAGAAGAGGTACTCTCCTATCTTTCTTTTTTTCCACCATTCCCGGATAGATGTTCTTCTTCGTCTTAACTTGCTTATCTCCTTTTCACTTCGATCTACCTCTGCAAGGCGCTTCTGCAAGGCACCTCTTCGCTGCGTTTCCGCTTGAAAGAGAGTCACAGGATGACTTGGAACGCGGCATTAATAGAGTTAGTATCATTTTGCATTTGCCTTTGCGTTTGCGAGAAATACATCGAATATCCGCTATATCATGTAAATAAATTTATTAGATGAAAAATTATGTCAAAGTGAATTTTAACCCTTACACGCCATATTATGGAAATAAGACGCTGAGTATTGGCATCACCAATCCAATTAGATTGGTTACAACTTTTATAAGAATAAATATTATATTATACAAATTTTTTAATAGAAACGTTAAACTTTAAGAAACGTAATAATACCAAGCATATATATATATATATAAATAAAATATTATTAAAAAAGTTGTAAGCAATAGAGAAAGCTTGGAAAAAGAAAGTTATTATACGGAAAAAGCGTTTAAGAATTAAGATTAATATAAAATATTTCCTAAAAAATATTTCCTATAAAATTCTTCTAAAATTTATACATAAGCGCTGAAATTTATTGAAAACATAATATCTCGTTATATATTTTCACGTTTTTTATAACATTTTGTAATGCTTTAAGACATAATTTTTTATTTCATATTACTCGATATTTACATAAATGACAAATAATAATAATATCTTTGTAAAAAGTTTTAACATTCTTGGCGAAACAACTTCGATGAGAATATATCGTTTATTACAAAGCCTTTCAATTCTGTCAACAAGCCGTATCATTACAATGACTGTTAGACGCTGACAACTTGCAGCATTCAGCTGAATGTTCATTCAGTAAGAGAACAAAGATCGCAGGATAAAGAGCAAAACGATACAAGGAAGCCTCGAAGAGGGAATTATCTCACAAAGCAAAGATAAATGCAACGGTTCGATTCTAAGTAATTCTCGAGAGGCAGGTTCGTTTATAGAGAAAAGAGAGGAAGAGCGAAAATCTCCGGTTTTCTCTTAAAGCGATAATAAGGTGCGCTTACTCGAAAAGTGCCAAGTATAAGCAAGGCGTACGCAATCTTTGCACTCTCAATAGGAAACTACTTGTCAAATAATATCGATCTTTAAAATATAAAAATTGTACACAAAAATAGGTTTAATATATTATACAAGGTGTCCTAAAATTCGCGATTTAAAATACTATAACGAAAAAATTCTCGAAAAATTAATTAATAAAAAAAAGTTATATGTAAATGTTTCTTTTGAGGACATTCCGTAAAATATTAAGCGGAGCAAGTATGAAATAAGAATATTTTTTTCGAGTAAAAGTATGATAATTGCATTTGCGACGGTTCCGATCCCCTTTCTCTCCTTCCTCACTAACTAAGCGTTGATGACTGGCGAAATGGAAAATCGTGAATCACCAAAGAATGTAGATCTCTTCGCATAAATTTGCAACTCACGGTATGCATTTAAGAGAATAACGTCGTCTAGAACACGCGGGAACTTTCCGACACATTCTGCTTTGCATTTTACATACGAGCGACACGACGTTAATTTCAAGTACGTCAAACTCGAACTCGCGGTGCATGCGGAGATCACGAAGCTGCCTCAGACTATTCGGTTCTGTATAATGGCGCGATGGGCGATGCGATATTCAACGATGGATCTCCTTTCGATGAAAGGCGACCTGTTCTCTATCGATCTCGCGAACTCCTACGAAGAGCTATGGCTGCACAATTGCTTGACGGTCCCATTGTCGCGGGTCCACTGTCTTGGTCCTCCATTTCAGTGTCCTTAACCCACGGAGTGGAATCATCGCGTCCCTTTACCCCGTCGCGTCGCACCACTCTGCGGTTCCTTACTCGTCCGCCCGAGTCGGTAAATCTTCAGAGAATGGCCCTCCGATTCGACAGAGCTGTATTTGAATATCGCAGGTCTTGACACGGGTTAAAACAATGCATAACAAAATTATTTTTCCAGTACCGGCTGGATAATACAGCGCGCTTATAAATAATGAAAAAATTCCTCGATAATTAAAAAAGTGAATTTCGATAATGAAGTCGTTAACTAAATGAACATCCACTCTCATAGTTAGAATTAGACATTCACGGTACATGGATTATTAGTTAAAAAATTTATTCTATTCTCCCCTATATATAATAGTTCTTTCTAAAGAAGCTATAAATTAACATTGAATGGAAGATCTCTCGACGGTGAAACGACTGTCCCTGTTCGTTTCGCGGACAATTCATACTAACTTCGCACACCGTGCACAATCAAGTCGACATATAATAAGACATCGCGCTTACAGCTATTCACTCGCGATCACTCAGCTACGATCATTCGTCGAAAAGCACGACAGTTCGAGAAACACGACGGTGTCTTTGAGATTGTAACGTCGGAAGTGCAAGAAATGCCTATCCTACAGAGGAGAACAAATACAACCACCATTTTCTATAAGAGACAAGACAACCGTAGACAAGCTTACAAGGCACATTATGCTGAGGATCCGGTGGTCGTGGTTTGCATAAAGCACCGGTGATAGTATTCTCCTTGACACATGCGGAGGATGAGATGCGGATAAATCATGACAAGAAATCCGAATTATATAACGTAGAAAGTAGAGATAGAGATAGAAAAATAATAAAGTACTTGCAGAATGTAATAGGCAACAGAATAAAAGATGCTACAAATTTTGATAAATTAATTTTAATCTGATATAAGTGAAAATATACAAAATATCCCAATAATTATACAATAAGCATTCTCGAGATTAATTGAAATCGAGAATTGTGATAAAAATATTAAATTCATGTTACGATATTAATTTTTACATTAGCGAGATAATATGAATTTTTATTGCTCACAATATTTTTTTAGTTTCTTAAATATGTATTACATTCTAATGATCAATTAATATTATTGATTATTAATAATAAATTTTAAATATTACAGAAATTATTAATTCTCATACGCGTGAATTATTAATTCTTACTTGATTGTAATTAATCGGCTTTCTGCTTAGTTTAATTTTCCATCGATTTTCATAATTTGTCATATTACTTTTGGATTAAGGACACAGATTAATAAATTGCAGAAATAATTCAAGCAATGATATCGATTACTCGTTAATAATTATAACAGTATAATATTTCCTGTTAATGTCTTCTAAATTTGGCATTGCCACGAGTTGAGGATCAGTGCAAGACAAATCCTATTAAGTATTATATATTACATATTATATCTCTCGTACAAAGCATCTACACTTTCATTTAATGCGCAATCGTTCGCGTCAAAGGTTTAATCTTAACAAAGGCAAGTTTAATATACATATCGTCTGTTTCTCGTATTCGTAATGAACGAGTCGCTGAAATTTCAACTCCTTATTAATGGAATGCATAATTTCGACTGATTGGGCCTCGGGTGCGTTTAAGTTCTCCGTGTGCTTTAATTAATACATTCCCCTCAGACTCACAAACGCACGCATATATCACCGAATGCGCACTAATGAAATAGCGGTTAGCGGCTGTTGAAATAGCGCAAACGCCTTGTAGAATCAGCCTTGACTCTCTGTAAACTCGCAGTCGCATTTGCACACATGATGTACATGTCTTATCCCTTTCCGTTAGAATTATTACTAACATCTGTAGTATTAAGACTGAAAGATACACTCATATTTCTTTATTAACAACATCTGTTTGATAAAAAAGGAACTTTTTGATTGCAGAAGAAGCGATACATATCTTAATTGCTCAATTTTATTTTTTTTTTGTTGGCTTTTTGTTTTTCTCGTGTATATCTATATAAAAAAAATACGAGCACGAGTTTCATATTTCTCACTTTACCTCTTATCGATTTTTGTCCAATTACAATCTGATAAATGACTCTGGTATAGGCGTTAAAATGAAAAATCACGGAGGTGCGTTAAAACTGACATGTTAATTTGTCAAATGTTATAGATCTCTTAATTGTGTGTGTGTGTGTGTGTATGTGTTGTATCCACTTCTTAATATAACGCTGTAAAATGTGATGACGCGCGCATATATTTCCTATTTTCATTTTATCACTCCTTGCAAATCAAATGATTGAGGATAGTACCTTAATTGCGCATCTTGATTGCAAGAGATTGCATCCGTATTTCTCGCAAAAAAACTGCGCGATGTAACGACTGGGGTTAAAGAAATAGCACGACATGAAATCGGCAGAACGATTTACCTCAATCTTGCAGATTGTAAATCTGTGTATGATTTAATTTAATTTTTTTTTCTCTGCATATATTATCGGTTCATCGATTCGCGCAGATTCACGCTAATTGAAGTAGAAAAACCTTTCTGTTCATTTGTTTAATTGAACGCACGTACAACGTACAATATATTCTCGCGTATATCGGCCGCAAACGCTCACTTATTTCGCCGCGAAGAAAACCGACATGAATGAAATGACAAACGCGCTACTTTTAGCGAGTTAAAAAGAAGAATCGACGATTACGCGCTAATGAATTTGTCGCTCTCTATAGAGATCTGTCCAACGAGATCTCCTCCACTGGCGCTTGCGTACGCGGAACGGCTCTAATACGTTTTTAATGGAGCCGCACCACCGTCTACGATGAATAATGAAGCACGAATTTAATTTGCGCCACCTTGAGATTCATCTCAATCTAGAGTGAACGGAGGGCCGATCGCATCGGTGACAAAATGGAGCGGTCTGATAGCTAAGTGATTTATGAATAATCCAGAGATTTTCTTCGCGTATCCGTCGCCTTCTAAAGTTTCGCATATTCCAGTGGACCTTCTTATTTTTAACAAATCAGGTCAACATGATTGAAATTATTCTTTAATCGATGTCGAGTCGAATTTTCATAGTAAAAAACTTTAAGACTTAGGAAGAGATTTTGAAATTTTCACTATCGTGCATTAAGAAGACCAGTAGAGAAAAACATTTGATATCGTATATCTAATCATAAGTAAGTGAATAATGTTCTTCCATCCATAAAATAGAAGAGAAAGGATATGAAATATTATCTAATTACCGAATTGATCGAATACGATATATACACTTGCATTTTGTGTATTATTGCCTATGTAATATCCGCAGACATTATTTTGATCAATAAGCTATCGTGATACGCTAGCCAGTGGTTCGATGATTACGCAAAAAGCAGTCACGATAGTCTTGAACCAACTTGTTTAAAGTGAGTGATGTTACGTGATATATCCAATTCTCTTATATATATATATATATATATATATATATATATATATATATATATATATATATATATATATATATATATATATATATATATATATATATATATA
>Ga0157363_1007644_pt1 | contig 10239 bp, 6 predicted proteins | sample AttsexASBM1_FD_111477 | JGI IMG/M metagenome (GOLD analysis project Ga0157363, IMG submission 111477) | Fungus gardens microbial communities from leaf cutter ant in Ribeirão Preto, State of São Paulo, Brazil - Atta sexdens ASBM1 | ecosystem: Host-associated > Fungi > Mycelium > Unclassified ...
CTTTTCATAGTTATTGTATTTACCGATGAATATATTTTCGATAATTCGTATCTATACAATTTTGACGGTATAGACAGCTAAAATTTAAAAACTCTCTAATAAGAGTCTGGTCATCTTTTCCCCGATTGGTCCGACATTTTTCATCCATTCTATTTAAATGCATAATGAAAATACATTATGCTTTTACTTAAGTGCATGTTGCATGGCCATGGCTGTCGTAATATTTATGATTAAATACTATTAAATTTTTATGTTTTTCAAATTTTAATTGCCAGCTAGTCGCCTGAACGTGCCAGAATGTTCCTTCATCACAAACTATGACGCTTATAGAGCGTCTCTATAGAGCTGTAAAGAGAGTGACGCCAATTAGTCGGAAGTTGCCATTTTTGTGTTCTATATCTGGGGTATCTATGTGAAGCAATTCCTCATCTTAATCTCTTTTTTCTTTAATGTTGTCTTCTTTCTACTAATAGTAAGGACACTTAAAGGCGGACACTCAGCATTGGACACATGCATGGCGCGCTACTTTCTTTATACCCACTCTATAGAGCTGTAACTTACACCGCTATTGTAGAATGAGATGAAGTGATAGCACGATTTTTCTCTCTTGCACAATTTCGATGAAAAATGCCAAACTCTGATTAGAATAAGGCACTATAATACAAGTATTCGCATCCATTCGCCATTTTTATTTTTTTTTTCCTCACTCTCTTGCTCCTTTCCTCAATCTTGTTCTCTTTCAATTCCACCGCTGAGCTGAGAAGATTGAAGAGAAAAGAAAGAAAGTGAAAAGAGAACAAAGAATAGGGAAAAGACTAAAAATGGTGGATGCGAATACCTATATTCTAGAGCTCTAATTAGAGGTCTCTACTAGAATTCAGATTTTTTTTTTTAGGCTTGATATGTGTATACCGCAAAGGAAATCAGCGGTTAAAAGCGCCGGAAACGCGAGCGTATCTTATGTTATCGGTATCGACGTGACGTCACTTCGAAAGCGATGATGAAACGGCCACGACCAACAAGATCTACGACGTGGACTTCCGTCGCGCGAATCCGTACGTGAAATTCATTCGCACGGGCAGACATCGACGCAGTTTTCAATCGGTTGGCATCTATCAATCATCGAAACTCTTGTTTTCTCCTTTTTCCGTTATCGCTTCTACCCCTTCCCGTTCATCGGCGCCCTTTGGCTGTCTCCCCGACCTCCGTCAACTCACTCGTTTTTTCCCTTCCCTAAACGTGTTTCCGACTCCCCCGAAAATATGCACCATACAAATAAAACGACGCAGGCTGCGCAGCGCATATCAATGCTGTTTTTATCGTATCGGCGCGCGACAAACGAGCGCACGGTTCAACCCTTCTTCCGTCCCTTTTTTTCCGAACTATTGTGTTTTATCCGTGGGACAGGCACCGCCCGTATATTGTTGGCAACGTAATTAGTGATTGTTGCTGTTCAAATTGATAACGAGAGCGAAATGAGACCGTCTTCGAACAAGTCACTTTAATTGATGATACATTTTGTCGAAATATCGAATAGAAAAAAGATAATCCATGTAATAGATAACATTCCAATAACAATTGACGTTATAAAAATATAACAGTTCAAAAGTTTCCGTCTAAACGTTAGAGAGAAATCGATATCCCAGTTTGCTATTTTACATAGTCAAGAAATTTACGAGTTTTTGGAGACGAATGTTCATATTTTATTTTGTTGACGCTCGAGAGAGCTCTACAGTTTATGGTACCTGTTACGTATAAATCTGATCTGATGGTCCCTGAAAAAAAAAAAGTACAACACCCGGTGTTTCCACGTGACTTTATATCGATTGAACATAACTTTCCTGAATGCGTAAATATGCATACTGCGAGCAGCGAGCAGAGAAATCAATAAGTATATAAATTCTGTACTATTTCCAATTAATTTTATTTCGATCTCTTGCAAATAAAATTGTATCTCTTTGTAAATCCCGAAAACATGATAATAGTCAGTCATACAGAATGATAAATATATGTACATTAAGATAAAGATTATATAATAAAAGATAATATAAAAGTCTCATTATTTCTCCATTTTCGATATCCATTTATTGATCTACCATAATAGTCCGTTTGAATCTTCATGAAGATTCTTTTATTCGACAATTCCGATTCTTAATGCACTTACCCATGCACAATTGTTACAGATCGACAACGAATCTCGCGGAACAATATTCCGGAGTTACTCATAATACACGTTCCTCTACATAACCACTCGCCATAGATCATCCCGCGCTATATAACGCTTAGCCGCGCACGCAATACGGCGCCACGCATTTCTCCCAGATTTTCTAGTCGCTTCTTTTGTCCTGGTTTCAAAAAGCTGAAATTTTTTTCCTCCTCCGGGCGGATTCCGCATTGTAAGCAAATCCCGTGGGAGAGGAGGCGTGGAGAACAGTCGCGTCGAGGTATCGTCGTTGGGATTTGGGGGTGCGGAGGGTGTCAGGGGACGTAGTAGTAGGAGATCGGGTTTGAGAGTGATGAGACGAGAAGGGGGGGTTACCGAGAGAGTGAAATGGAAAGGGAAGGGGGAAGGAGAGAAAGGGTGGCCGCGGTAAAACGGACGGTACACCACTGGGCACAAGAACGAAAACATTGCACTCTCTCGGCCAACAAGCCGGGGTTCGTTGTAATTAGTTCCTGCGGAGCGAGAGTTGAGCCAGCTCAGCACACAGACGCATACACACGCGCCGTCGGCCATTGCGCGAGCGCGAGCGCGCTGGAGCACACACAACGAAGGGAGTGAAAGAGAGAGGGGGGGGGAGAAAGGGGAGAGAGAGAGAGAGAGAGAGAGAGAGAGAGAGAGAGAGAGAGAGAGAGGAGAGCTCCGCGCTATTGCGGCAACGCTGATGGCGGAGAAGCAAATAGGACGCAATAAACACGGCACTACATCATCCGTGGGCAACCCTTTATGCGACGAGACCGGGCGCGGTGCAAAATCCCTATGGACCAGACTCTGGGCACGCTGCATCATGGTGGCAAGCGAGCGAGCAAACTTCCGGCGCGCGGACTGACAAAAAGCTCCAAACGAGTCGGGAATCAGGAGCGAAGAGATCGTGACGGACTAAACGCGAGAACGCAATATGGAGATACGTATTCGAACGCGGGTATATACCGAGATGACTTCTGATATTTAGGCATGAGGGTACCCTCAGGAGGATGCTGTTAAAGATTAGTACAATGTGGTTTCTAAAACAGGTAGCTCTCCATAGAACTTCGCAACATAGAGGTACCTCTATTATATCCTTAGACAGTCAGTACTATGTGTATGATATTATCAGATACCTTAAATTTCCAGTAACAAATTGATCTTAATAATCCTATCTAGTTACTAACTAAAAATTAAAAATCAAGACGAACATTTCATACTAATAATAATGTTCTTTTCATCATCGAATATTTCTATCCTATAAACATATACGTTCGTAGAAATACACTCAAGAAAATTTTTTCGTTCTTTTTCTACTGCTAACATTCCCATCGCAGAATCTCTTTATTGAATCTGCGCACTGTGCCAGACAGTACTCGATCTTAGACCTCTCGCCTCTTCCTCGAATCTTCCTCTATCTTGAGATGATGATGATGATGACGGGCGGGCGACGACGTTGGAACAATGACGGCAGTTGATGTCGAGGCGCGATGGCGCTTATACGCGCAAGTTGTGGCTGAAGCACGATGAAGCTTTCATGAATGCGGCGATCTTGAGATAAACAATCGGCACCATTGTGTGTAAAGGGGAGATACCACGCATCGGCCAATGGCAGGGCTTCTCGCATGTTCTCGTGCACGTCTTGACTTTTTCCTTCTTTCCACGTTTCGCCGGCGTTCTCTTCTCACGAGAATCACGTCGGGACCAAGCACAGTGCCTGGTTTGTGCCCATCCAGCTGGTCGCGATTGAACGGTCTGTTGATTCCTCACATACAGAGAAAGAGAGAGAGAGAGGGGGAGAGAGAGAGGGAGGGAGAGAGAGAGAGAGAGAGAGAGAGCGATAGAGAAAAAAGAGAAACTATGGCCACTCTAGCGGAGTGGCCGACGCGGACAAATTGATGGCGACGATGAATTTACGAGATTGACGCAATTGTCGAGAACACGAATATGCGTTTTGATTTCGAGCTGAACGACAGCTAAAACGTTGCCAGTCGAATTATTGAAAACTGACTCGCGGGGATCACGAGACATCGCACCGCCTTCTCGTACTGTTTGAAACAACTAACGTTTCATTATGCCATTATGGTATGGTATAATTTAATATATCATCGATGTATCATCGATAATATACCATTATGGTATAATTTAATATTGCATATAATTTACATGTAACATAAAAGCGCAACACAGTTATATATTCGATGTAATAAGCGAATCGTTTTAGTTTAATGTAAAAGAATTGCTATGGAGCTATCTATGAACACGATAATCATACAATTGTCGCTCATTCCATATAATCAGTGAATATATCTTGGTAATGTACTTAATTCATATTTAGAAAATATTATTTCTCTTCAGGATTATCTATCTCATGATAATCAACTCACGCGAAACGGAGTGCTTAAATATATCGAGCCATCATACTTAACATAATTAGACATCTTTTTAATATTCCCTTCAGATTAGACAAACGATACTGAAAAAGAAATATGAAGAAGCGGATTCAATTCAGTTATGAGATCTCGGAGCTTAACTCCGCGCGAGGCAATTCGGCTTAATTAATCCTGCTGCTGCAGACGTCGCTGCTGACTTCGCGCGTTGAAGTCATCTCTTAATTAACCAACGACAATGCTCCGGCTTGATGACCTAACGTATCACAATTAACGTTAACATAAGATTACCGCGAAGAGATTCCGCAAGTTTTCGCTCAAATGAAGGCGCGCGGCATGAAATATCTTAGTACAATTTGCAGATATCTTATATTTTTGGAAGCTTCCAGAATGACAACCTTTAATAAAGATAGATGCCATCAGTTATGTTGCAGCGTAAAATATCTTTAATTTAATCCAGATAAAAATCTATAACTAATAATAGCTCATAAAGATGGCAGAAAAATAAATTTTCAAAAATATTCAATATCTCATTAATATATGAAGTAAAATATCAAACATATATTTTGATAGTGTAATAAATGTTCAGATAATAAAGATATTATATCGCAATATTTTATTTTCGATATTATTATGATGATATTAAATATCAAATGTCAAAATTAAAAGAATTAAAAGATCATTGTAATATTAAATTATTTTATCGATTATCATTAATAATTTAAAACGTTGACCTTTAATTTACGCGAAATTGTACGGAAAAAATTTTGGTAAACATGATATTATTATTAATTGATATATGAGTCAGGAATATTGATTTTTGTACAATTATATATTATAATCAGTATTACAGTAATTGAATTAATATTATGCGTTAATTTAACGAGATACATTAATGTTCGACACTGAATATCTATTATCAACGTTATAAATAAATGGCCTCTCATCGCATCGTTTCCTCTCGCGAGAGCCTTCCATTCTCTCTGCTCGCCTGTCTCATCGGATTACTATGATTTGAGCTTAGGAATGATTCATCTTCTAATTGCATGACGGACCACCCTCCAGTTCGCCATAATCAAAACTCCGGTCGCTCATTAATCACCTTGGTCGCCACTATCCTTCGTGCCAAAGGTGCAAATGCCTCGATGAATTGTCGTTCAGAACAAGGAAGAAAGAAGCACAGGGATGAGGAGACAATGGCGCGGAATGTTATACACCGTTTTCCACCCCGAGATTAATTTTTTAGTCGTCGAACGATTTATCATTCCGAGAGCTCCTTCGCGTGATCAATACTTAAGTCAAAGTTGAAAGCCGCATTGTCTTGGGGATAAGGCGTTGGGAGCAGTCGATTTATCAAGGGAGTACCCCCTCGCGAAAATTTGATTTCCGCGAAATTATTGTTAATTAAATTGCTATTCGCTTCAAATCGATATTTCGATAAATATCAATTTGCGTCGAAATTTTGAAATGTGTAATATGCAAATTACACGACTATATTTAGAATAGATAGACTGCGGCGTGTTTCAACGATGCGCATGTCGTTCTCCTGGGTTTGCCATACTTAGCGAAATATAACCATTAGTCACGCTATAATAAATGCTATCAATCAATCCAATCTGCCTATCCCGTCTGTATTATTTTACTGCCTTTTTATCTACCTGCCTATCGCATCGACTGCCTCGCGTGTTCACAGCAATGTCTATTCCACGTTCGTCCATCAGGATCAGGATATAATAACTGTAACGAACTTTCAAGTCAAACAGCTGCTTTCGAAGGATCGACTCGCAGATAAATACAATATACTTAAGTACTTAAGAATACTTAACATTTTTTTCATTTTAACACATATGATGGTATATAAAATTGTTTTGCTACTCTTGTTTTGAATACTTTTGACTTAATTATAATAAAAGATTAATAATTTTAATAATTGTGTACTGAACTGGTGTAATAAAACCTTTATTTTATGCAACATATCAAAATAATTATACAGTGATTATATTATGCAACTGATTATGTTTACTTATTTATGAATAACATAATATTCTTATAATCGGCATATTCTCTATCACTTTAAAATATTATAATATAATATTGTGCACAATTAATATATAATATTTATGTGCAATTATATTACGTTTACTCATTAATCACTACAATCCTCCTCATTTTTTCAATTTGATTTCTTTTCGTCACGCAAATGAATCGACTTTCCCAATGTCCATTCAGAATTTTTCGGACTTTTCCGCGATAGTTTCAACAACACGGTGGAAAACACGCGTCGACATATTCGTGAAACATGCACGAGCAGGTGCAACGACAATGGAAATCGGCGAGCGCAGCTGCGCTTAATGAGTGATGGATCGCGGTATGCGCTTTACAACACCTCCGCGTCAGTCGCGCAATTGCTCGTACTTGCGCCAGATTTCACACCAGTTTGGCGCTTTTAGTCAAACGCTTCTTAGCCATTTATCTCGTTTGATACATTGATGAGTTATTCATGATCGACATCTAACTTTTCAGTGATGCTTTGATGGTCACTAGTGATCAGTGCTAAATTTTCTAAAAAATTTTCTACGCTTGTAAAATACAAATAAACAACACCAGGCAACAATTTAATATAAAATTTTAAAAATAACTAGATAACATAAAGTAAAAAATTCATCACATTAATTTGATCATATAATTATACTTCATCATTTTTTAAAAAAAAAAAGGTTGTTAAAATATTTTAATTGTATTATATCTTTTTTCGAATATTATTTATATAAATGAGAATACAATCCTAACGCCACCGCAACGTTAAACACAAATTTCAATGGCAGGAATTGGTAAAGCGCACAAAATGGAAAAGTGAATTGATGAAATTTATTAAAAGTTATATTTATTTTTACCATTCGCTAGTATACATACACTGCGAACCATTATCTATAAAGTGTTTATTACATTCACGATTTCATTACCAAATTGCAATTTTATTGTCGCGTCACGAGCCCGAAATAACGTTTCTACCAGCGTATATGTTCGCCTCCGGGCATACCGGAATTCGTATGGTCGAAAAGTTTCGTTAAAAGTCTCGTAAGCCCTGATGGGATCATCCCTCCGTAATCACAGCTATTACCTTGAACGCGCTTGTGTCGGCGTGCGTTGCACATGTACGAAACGATGCCTGAGGCAATCGATAATCCGACGTGAGTAAAGGTGAAAAGGGGTAGGTGCGAAACGAGGGGCAAGAGTGGAAGATTTTCACGGATAATCAGGGGGGTGGTAGATTTTGTTCACGCTGAAGATGAGAGCGAATCGAACACCGAAGAAGCACCAGATGTATCGTTCGATACATTACAATAACATGTCATGTAATATAATAAAGTATTTCACGCCTCCTTTTATATCGATAACAAAAACTATTTTGGATTTTATTAATGCGGTGATCAAGTTTGTACCTATGAGATTATATTGAAAAAATTGTACTTATTTTTATTCCGCAACATTAATGTTAACACCAAGAATCAAAGAATTTTTATACGAGTATGAGATTGATATTTGTAAATATTTTAGAATTATTTAAATAACACAAATAATAAGTTAATGCATAGTAGTATAAAATTCATATTTAAATTTTTTTTTAATCGAATATCTGAATATCTGAATCGAATATCTGAATTTGTATATATTTTTATATTGAATTATAATATAAAATACATATTTTTGCGTTAAATATTTGATTAATATATTCGAAAACGTGTTTAAGCATTCCACGTTATAACTATAGGGCATAGAATTTTGGGGTTGCCGCTTACGCTTATCAGCATATTAGGTTACTTGGTTATTTGGGTGTCGGATTATGCAAATTTGCAGGTATTAGTATCTCCGATCGATTAATTTACACGTATATTGTCACATTACAGCAGGCAGTATTCCGTTAGTAAATGGTTTCACAACAACAAAATATGCCACGTGATTGCGTAAACTTAAATCTTCATTAATTTTGCAAGAAATCTTATTATGAAATGGATATATATATATATATATATATATATATATATATAATATATATATACACACACACACACACACACACACACACACACACACACACACACACATACGCGCGCGCGCACGCACACACATACATTCTTATTTGAACAGCTTGCTAAACTATGATATAAGGAAATTTTTTCTTTGGAACTGGTTCTTATTAAACAACGGAATCAAATCACTTGAGGAATCGAGAGAAAAGGGTGCTACGTAGATAATGATATTCAGAGGTAGTGCAAACTTTTCGCATAAATGAAGACTAAAAGATGAATAACCTCAGCGGAATTAATGAGGAATTATCGGGAAAATAAAGAGATAGAGTAGCGGAACATTTTAAATAAAAGACCTCGCGATCGATCGAACGGTATTAAATACATGAACAAGGAAGTTCATCGAAGACTGGAAAGGTTTACAATTCCTTTTGCAAATTGATGATCTTCACGGTATAAAATTAGACTATGTGACAAGTAATAGATAGTTAATATGATTTATTTAACGTGCTAATCTTAAATGTTCTTCTTAAATCTTCTCTTCTCATAGAAATTTCATCTAGAGATTTTTATGATAATTGTTTAATAATAATACGCGATTACGGATATAAGCAAAATGAGATATAGTTATCGATAGATTGAAATGAAAGCTACCGCACGCGATAGTAATCATAGCACACACGATAATAATTTATCAAACAATGAATATTATATCAATCGATTTATTGTACTTACGCTAGAGAGAGGAATTATAGATTCGGTTATACGACGAATTATAAATCCTTGGCAATTGTGATAGTTTCGAGAACCAACTCACCTAAAACAAGCAAAAAGAAACATTTCGTCAGACAAATTTATATAAAACAAACATATACGTTTTATATTCTCAAATAAATCTAATTTATTGTAAACTAATTTATTGCCGAAGATGTATGATGTATGTCGACAGCGAAAATACTGTAATTGTTATAATGTAGCAAATCATGTTTTGGTACATTCAAATAGATTCCAATCACGTGTGGCCGCTGCAATATTCTACTGAAAGCAATCAGTATGCTGTTACGCAATCGTATGTATGCAGCTTTAGAATTTCGCGAAATATAATATTCTCGATGCGCAAAAATATTCATGATAAAGTTTCAGTTACAGTTGCAAATTCGAAATCATAGATACATCAAAAGACATGGACTGCGCCATCCGTGTAAAATTAGTCAACAAAAATGAAAAAAATAGAACGCAAAAACAGCCAATCTCTACTTCTTTCTATTCAATCAATCGTAATATCTTAGAAAAAGAGAGAGATGGGCTTTTTACTCTTCGCGCATACACACGCACGCTCGCACACACTCTCTCTCTCTCTCTCTCTCTCTCTCTCTCTCTCATTTTTGTTGACCACATTAGATACAAATAACGCAATTCAGTGTCTTCACAATATAAGATTTGTGATTTCAAGCAAAATTTAGCTTGCGTTATCGAGTATTATTTCGACATGGTGGGTATAGATACGAGATAACGTTAATATCTACTGTATTATCGGCAATAGCTTTTAATGAAATCCTGTCGATAGTTTTGCTAGCAACATAACGCGATTTTAATATCCTTCTCCTTTAATTGGGAATGAAACTATTAATTGCCA
>Ga0157363_1007645_pt1 | contig 10239 bp, 3 predicted proteins | sample AttsexASBM1_FD_111477 | JGI IMG/M metagenome (GOLD analysis project Ga0157363, IMG submission 111477) | Fungus gardens microbial communities from leaf cutter ant in Ribeirão Preto, State of São Paulo, Brazil - Atta sexdens ASBM1 | ecosystem: Host-associated > Fungi > Mycelium > Unclassified ...
GTGCACTTGTCGCAGGCCTGCGCCACTAGGGTTTGAAATCTCGAGCGTATCTTCCTGGCTGACAAGTAACCGGACGCGGTGATGAATTCCACCCAGAGGGACATGGATCTTTTGCGTCCGTCGCTGAGCTTTAGCACGGCGCAGCCCGGCAGGGTGCCGTCATCCACAAAGTTCAACACGCCCATCTGATTCAGATAGATGACGATTTCGAACTCCGTCGGCGAGATAACGTCGAGGCCGTCGAATCGGCCGTTATAATCCGTCAAGGACGAGATGAATCTCGGCTCCTGCACCTCCACCTCTTTTAGCACATCCTGCACGACTCGACACACCTCCTGAATGGTCTTCGCTACCTGACTTTTTCTGTTCATCACCCGTTCGCCGAAGTACTTATTGAACTGATAGACCATCCTGGAGTGGGATGATATCATATCAGGCGGTACCAACATCGTGCACCGCCCGTAGTCCACGGATGGTTATTATATAAATTTCAGCTTCTCCGATTCATTACATTCTCGTTTCTTCTCATCCAGGCTTTTTTTCTTGCTTCACGTTGACATCGAGCCACCTTGCGCGATTTATCGCATTGTGGAAAAACGCGATACTTGTTGCTCGTGAACCGGCGTTTGATTTCGTTAAATTTGTTTTTCACCTGGTATTCACCAGGACGCACTGCGCGTTGGAGACACCAACGAAACGAGAGGAAGAGGTATCACGAGCGTCTCCGTGCAGGAGCAGATTGCCGACTGCGCTGATGTCTACCTCCTCCGCGTCACCCATCCTCCGCGGCAAGTACGAACGTACAGCATTGCTGGCACGCCTCCTCCGGCAGATTACGCCTTCTGGTAAGGTTTTTTAGCCAATCGGAGGTCTGCCACGCTTTACGGGCGTGGTTAACTGCGCCAGACCTACAAGATCGATCCGGCACAGATACTCCAGCGTTTATGTGTAACGTGCATGATAGGGGAACGAAGGTAACGCGAGGCAACCCTCGTGGTAGCCCTTCTTCCTCTCCATGAATTATGCAGGAACTGCTTAGTTTATTTCCCATCCACGAGGGCATGGTACCTCCTCTGCAGCCCCTTAGTTATTCCGAAATTTTAGACATGGTGGACCACAACCGTGTCTGTATTACCGGATAGAGTTACCTCGAATTCCTGTTCATATGTCAAAGATATTTTATCTTCAAAAGATTGGCAATGGAAGTTAATGGACTATAATAATTATTCTTGATCAGCTAATGGGATTAGGTTTATCAAAAAGTCCTCTCTTTTTAAGCATAAATTAATTTAAATATTTTTAGAACAAATTACTTTCAAAGCATTGACATTACAAGGCAACTTGTAATCAATTTATTGGATAAGAATGATCGAAAAATATCTTTTTTGGAGTATAAATGCATTTAAGTAATTTAAGTATTTTTAAATCAAATCGATTGAAAAATAATTAATGTTTTCATTTCTTTATAAAAAAATGAGAATAATTACAATTTTGACAATAACAATTGCAATAAAAAATTCATTGATGAAGCAATTGTATCTTCTAATCCCCTTCTAATGGGAAATTATTCCCATATCATTTCATGAGATATGAGACAAAAAAAGATGTATTCTTTAATAAAGAAAAAATTAAAAAGTACAAAACGATCTTATAGCATCTTAATGTATCTTATAATAATAAAAACTGCAATTTCTTGTAGTAAAAAATGTAATTTGAGATTCTACAGTCAACAGAAATCTTTACTGTTCGTGTTAGAGTGCAATAACAATTATCATTCGTATTTGGAAATGGTCGAACGCGTAGTAAAGCAAGAAAAGTGAATGGCACCGGTTAACGAATGTCATCACCAGAAAAGGAAGATGCGGAACGTTAAGGATAAAATTAAGATAAGAACGTGATATTCTAGGTAGGTTTATAATGAAGTTGATAGTCTTCGCTTCGGCTGCCAACGAGTCGTTCAAGGCTACTATAACATACATGTTAAATAGGTATTTGGCATAATAATTGTATAGTACATGCGTATCACAATCGGATATACAACACATTAAGAAAAATGTATTCCTGTAAGAGAAAAGTTACTCTGCTGAAAGTTAATTAACGTAGATACGATCATATTTTAGTATTGCATGTTACGAAACGTGAAATTTACGAACCAAATTATAAACTAGATGTTTAGCAATTCTCAAAATAAATTTGTGAAGTTAAGCAATATTTAATATAACAAAAATATGTATTTTATACGATTATGTATTAAAATAATATTTTCATAGCAAAAATAATTTAATTATTGATATGAAACATAATTAGAATGAATAATATATATTTAAAAATATATATTTAATATATATTTAATATATAAAATTTAAAAATACACACACACACACACACACACACACACACACACACACACACACACACACACACGTGTGTGTGTTTATTTATATATATATATATAATTTGTTAAATAATATTAAAAAACATAATGAATAAAATCTCATAACCTCAAAGAGATTTTAAGATAACATCCTTTTTTAAAGTAAATAAATGTTTAGTGGAAGAAAAATTAATGTATTTATTCATTATGTACATTTTACGTGTTTCAATATATAATACATATAATACGATTATAAAATAAATATTATTTAAATCATTTAAATAATATAAAAGAAGTATGTATACCACATATATACATATAACAATAAGCAATGAAACTACCGTCGGAAGCTTATTGCTAACTGATTATAAATATCACTCAATAAGAATAACAAATCACATTTTGCTTGGACAAAGAAATAATTATAATAATATTTAATTGAAACGTTTTACACATTTTATATGCAACTGTTATTTTTATATGCATTTTACATGCAAATGTTTATATGCACTTTTTAAACAATCTAGAATGTGAAAATGATTCTGTTTCATTAAGACTTAAAATGTGAAAATTCATTTGCTAATACAGTTTCATACAGAATATCATTGAATTTTCAAAAAAACATTATGTCTTCGGAATTTATCTTTTTATCTTATTGCTATTATAATTCTGGTATTTCGTTGTTTTAATTGAGATGGAGTAGTTATTATTGCACAATTATATGAAATATTCTACATTATATATGTTTCAACAGAATCAATTACACAATGTGTCCATTGCATAACATTTCACATTAACTATCGAGAATGCTATACTTAGCACTTAACTAGTCGCATGGGTATTATAAGTTTAATTGATGTGACATTGCTTATTTTACAGCAATTTACGTCATTCAAAGTGAAACATTAATATAATGATTATAGGGAGCAAATTAAAATACAACAATTAGAAGAATTATTAAATTATATCTTCCGGCATATACCTATGTTTAGATAATTTAGTTGATCGTATATTTTTCGCTCTTTTTTCCTCTAAATTTCTATAATTTGTGTAAACGTTATATCGCAAATTATAGAATTGTTTCCATGTATTCGTAAGGATATCATTCGATTGACTGATTATATATATATATAGTTTCCTTTTTTTAAACAATCAATAAATAAATATCGTTTAGTTCGCTAAAATATATAAATATATTTGAGTTTATTTTATTTAATAGACGAAATTTTTACGATACACACACTTGTATAAATATAATCAATTTTAAAACAAGTCAAATATAATAGCTTCGCGTATAAAAGATATAGGTGGATTTGTAATTACATAATCGTTTGATTTCCATGCGACTGCTTAAATATTAAAAAGAAAATTAAAACCTGAGTTATCTATGATCATTATTGCTCATTAAATTGCGATTGAAGGAAAACGAGTACAGTTTAAAGTCTGTTCTACAATAGGATCGCAAACCATAAACCGTAAAAAATTAACCAATTATAATCGATTATTTTTATATTCAACTGTGATTGGCCAATTTCTTACAGCTTACGACTTGCGATCTTATTGTAGAACAGGTTTTAAACGACTTACGTATCGAGAATTATTTGTAACAATGTACCAAGCCCTTCATACAAGCGTGTATTAAGTAATAACAGTAACTACAATACTGTTCGCGTGTAGTATCGGAGAAGCACGTAATACCATGTGCTAGAAACGTTTTCAAAATCGTGTCACACGTGTCGTTGTTTTTCTGTTCTCGTCGTCTCGCGTTTTTTCGTGCTTTCGAGCAGGAGGACGCTAAAGCTTCTCCAGTGCGCGGCTATTCGTGAGCAACTCCCTCGTAAGTCTCCAAACTTGCTTCGCAGCGTTTTCCAAGCCGCTAGGTGACTTTCCCTTGAATAGATCGAGATTTGGCAGGAAATAATGCGGACACCGCCGACATTGTAGGCAAGATATCAACTGTAGGAAGATACCATTAATACGATCGGCCAAACAACTCTCGTCCCATTCGGTCTCGAGAGGATGTTTCTCGCACTCATGTAGCAGCAGCGTCTTCATGTGGTAGCTGGTGACGGGATTCCCAGGCAGATCAAGATGTCGATCCCTCAGCGTTTTGAGTATACTGAGACACTTTCGGCGACAACCGCCCTGCAGCAGCCTGGTTTCCGCTTCCGTAAAGGACAAAACCCAAGCGTCGCCCTCCATTGCCGATTGCTTGCCTTGAAGTGCGACGCTCTCCTTCGACAGCAGGTCGAAGCCCTCTGTCTTGACTTCCGCCACCAGATTGGGATGCGGCCAAGGTATGTGCGGTATCGGCCAATGAGCGGCAGATCGCGGCCATACGCCGGAGCATTTGAATGCCGGCGTGATCTGTACGACGTATCGCTCCCGTATTCGTAGCTTCACTTCGGTGGTGTCGGCGATCATCTTTACCGAATCCCTGTAGTTACACTTATCACAGGCCTGTGCTACCAGAGTCTGAAACCTCGAGCGTATTTTTCTGGCCGAGAGATAGCCAGACGCGGTGATAAATTCAACCCAGAGGGACATGGATCTTTTACGTCCGTCGCTAAGCTTCAACACGGCGCAGCCCGGCAGGGTGCCGTCGTCAACAAAGTTGAAAACTCCCATCTGGTTCAGGTAGAGGACCACCTCGAATTCACCCGGTGAGATCACCTCGAGACCCTCATAGCGGCCGTTACACTCGGTCAATGAAGAGATGAAGCGTGGCTCCTGCACTTCGACCTCTTTAAGTACATCTTGTACGACCTTGCACACCTCCCGTATGGTTTTTTGCACTTGGCCCATACGAGCCTGTACCCGTTCGGCGTAATACTTGTTCATCTGGTACAGCATCTTCGATGGGCCACCCATAATATCTTGTGGAACCAACATCATGACGAGACAGTCCGCGTTCGATGATCCTGAGGATATTCACTCGTTTCGAACGAATGAGTCTCATTCTCTCTTGCGTATATTCACTCACTAATCATGTCATTGATGTCGTTATTGTTATCGTCAATCGTTTTCCCGTGCATGATTCCGACGGCACCCGGGCGATCACGCTATGTCGATTTTCAGGTCGGGGGAAAGGCACTGCTCAAAATTTGCAGTCTCAAAAAAAGATCGCCCGGAACAGGTTACGGATGACGAACCGTGCGTGCCTAATCGCGCGGCAGGTGTACGTGCAACGAGCGCAGCTCGAGGTGTCCCGCGCGCGCGACGACAGAGAAAACGTCGCTGACCACCGGCTGGTTCTACTGCTTGTTGTAGTTGTGTGCTCCGTTGCTGAAGTCCCGCCTTCCAAACGACAGGATCACGTGGAGCGTGCGCGTTGTTACCACGCCTCCTGTCGTTCCTCCTCCACTATTCCTCCTCCGTTCGTGGTACCATCGCTATTGATGCGTAGCGATAAGCTATGCGATTTAAGGAATTCTATGACATTCCATTGCGAATGATACTTCGGCAATATTTCTATCTAGCCATACCTTTTATAAAAAATGTCGAAGAATTTTTGTAGAAATTATTAATAAACTATAAAACATAGAAATATATATTGTATATTAGTAATAATAATAAGGCTTGAAAGGAATTTTTATTTAGCTATATCTATTCTAATTTTATTCTTTTATTTAGCTATATCTATTCTAATTTTTATGGAAAGTTTCCCGAAGAATTTTTCAGGGTTTTTTCAATTAAAACAGAAATATTTCATATCATCATTAAAATATAATACTCGAAATTTTATTTCTTTTTAATCATAGTTTGATTTTCATGGAATTTTAAGAAATTCTTATGGAAATTTTTAAATAAACTAAAACATAGAATATTATGATATAAGATATTACGATATAAGATATTATGATACATAGCTTGACAATTGATATTTTTGTCTAGCTACAACTTAATTTTCACAGAAAATTTTGAAACCTTTGTTTAATAAATTTATCATAGAAAGAGAGAGAGAGGAGGGAGGGAAGAGAGAGAGAGAGAAAGAGAGAGAGAGAGAAGTATTATGTATCATCAAAAGGCAATGCTTGAAATTTGATAATGATGATGAAGATAAATATAATGAAATTTTAGAATTAGTATGGTTGTTTCAAACTGAATTGTGCAAACTTTGTTTAAAACTTTTTTATTGATTGAAATAATCTTATTGAGCAATGATACAAACTAAAATTTCATCAAAGATTTTATAAAGTTTATTTATTATATTTAAATTATGTTTTTATGTTAATTCTGTATACTCATATATATCGGTAGCTGAAACATATTCAAGCAAATGGATGACTAGTTGGTGAGATTTCATAGCACGATAATTCCAACATAACCAAATGAATAGATACGATAACATTTGTTGAAAGGATCATTTGGCGCTGGCATAAAAGGCGACAACGCTTCCCGAGCATTGCCGAACGCAAATATGGAGCTTCAATCTTGATGGTACGCGCGCACAGATACACACACCGTAGGTAGAGGCAGGTGTGCGCGACGAAAAATAGCTTACAAACACGAGATACTGGAACCTCCCTTTTATAATACAGTCGTAAAAACTCTACATACTACATAAATATCTATCAAAGAATACTGATCGACCGGATCTTGCGAATATATCGCAAGATGTGCCGATTAAAGACCTTCATGTATAAATCTTTGATCATATCTTCGATCATCGTTCTTCGCCCGCTTGATCGGTTCGCAATCAAATTGCGATAAAATAGAAAATAAACATGATTATCAATACATACGTAATATTTTGTTGTAGATATATTTCTATTGATTTTAAATATTATTAAGAAAATTTGAGATATCTCTTACTGTAACTTCAGACTTTTATATATTATACTTAACCATTAATGCCTAACAAATTTACAGTATGAAACCATATGAAACCATACTTATTCTGGACTATATAATGTGTAATAAAAATATGCGCGATTGAATCTAAATAAATAAAAGATAATATTGATAATATTGAGTTTAAACAAAAATATTAAAGAGCCCATGATTTTATTTGATAATACGTTGAAGTTTAACATCTTGTATATTTCTTACTTACTTCAAAAGTGACACAACTAAACAAAATGTGACCTTTGAGTTATTATTGTGAATTAGATACAGATTACTCAATCATCAAAAATTTATAGTCCAAAAATGATACAATTCGAAATGTGTCTATTATAAAGGGTATTATAATCTTTTTGGAGATCTTTTTTTAAAGAATAACGCTAGTGCTATTTGACCGACAGATTATAAACTTAAAGAACATTTTTAGAATCAAGTTAAAAAAAAAATTATTTTATTTTGAATTTAGTCATTTTAGCTGATCGAAACAAATATAAACTATTGGTGATGTTTCGAATTATATAATTATGTTACTTTTAATGAAATATTCCGGACTTGTTGTAATTTTGTAGGATTTTAAAATCATACTTTAAAAAAAACAGTTTTTTAAGAGTTGCGAAATAAAAACTATAAAAGTGACATTTGATCATGTTTCTAAGAGTATATCTTTTTATCAATATTTGATTAATAATTGATCAATAATAATATTGATCAATAATTTTTTGTTGGGTCAAAAAATATTTTCCTTTTTCTGAAAAGTTATTAATTTTTTTAGACGTATCATTTTTTAAGTAAGAGAACAATATGATTTTTATTTGATATTAAATCGGCATGAACTATGAAGTCTATGACATTGTTTAGCAATTTTCATAATGTTGTAATCATAAATATCTTAATCATCAGGAATCCAATTCTTTATTTTCGAATACTGGAGAAAATAGTAGTATCCTTTTGATCTTTTTATTTCATTTACTTCGTTACACAGTCCATCACTGTCCAGCATGTTATGTTTATGCTCCGATTGCCAAAGCTGCAGAGTAAAACGACGGGTTATGCTAGAGAGTTGCGCCATGTTCAATTCGTGCTTCTCGTTCGTGGATAATCGAATAAAACTCGAGAATCTAATCTACTTCAAGTTGGAGTGGTAGATTGGTACCCGGCGGTCCCTATTTCTCTTTCGCTAATACGACTTGATTCATGAGCCGAGCACGTGTGTCGTACTCGCGATCTCTCTCTGTGTCGCTCTCCTTGTTTCGCCTATCTTGCGTTGGTGAGGCGAGGGGTCAAACGTTCTGCTACATCAGCCCTCGCATTAAGGCAGAACTCGAGGGCTCCTGCCGCCCTAAATGTGCCTTTCATCATCCCATTTCGAGTTAATTCGTTTATCATCTGAATTATTTGTACACCGACGTTCTCGCGGCCTGGTTCAGAAAATGACACTCTTGAGAAATTATTGTTCAATCGGAAGTTACTAGAGAAACTATGAAAAAGATCAAATGAAACATCCCCAAATCGAAATTACGCACTAAAGTGTAGGACTGCGTCCTACATAATTATTTTAGTCCAATTATAGTCCAACAAAGTTATTTTTAGATCCTGATTTAGTTAAGTTTTCAGCAAAACCGTTGTTTCTTTCCATGTGGTAATATTTATTAAACATTGCATCAATAAGTTAAATAAAATATCTATTTAGTACGTATTATCAGACTTTTTGTCAGTGAATTCACAAACAAATTTATTAATATAATAATATTATTCTTCAGAAAAATTAGAATTACGAAGTTTATGTATTGTTATTAGCTCATTGTTTTTGTCATAAATAGAAAAATAAGTTCGATCAATCGATGCTGCATGCCAAAATATTTCGCTTAGTATTGCAGTACAATAGGTATAAAAGCACCTTTAGTTGCCATTGCATATAGACTCTCCTGTTTTCATTGTGTAACATTTCTATCGAGGATCGTGACGTATCTTTTGGGACGACCACTCCGGTTTACGCAGACGGCACGCCGAGTCGACCTTGTAAATCAGCTCGAATGAACATCCCCGCGTAATCCTCAAATAATCCGGGACCCGTTCGTTGAGCTTCGGCAGCCGGTAGAGAAGCGGTGGTCGTGGAGTACGTATTTCACGGTTTCTTTGTCAAATGGCACGGAAAATATAAATCGTCCCGACTGTCGGGATTCCATCTCGAAGAAATTGCCCCGATCGTTACGTAAATCTGTTACTTCGAAAACCATTTGTTGGATCGAAAAGAAAATAAAATTCCATTTCATTTAAATAATAATTTAATTTATTAATACTTTTATTAATTAAATAATAATACTTTTTATTAAATATAATAAGAAAACGATTTTGTATCCAATCACATTATTACGAGTTGCCTCGAATGTTTATATTTAAAACAGCCAAAAGCTAAATGACAATTAAAAGCCGGTCACTTACGACGGAATTATTAATAGCAGCAGCAACTGATGTTCTAATCTCTTTAGTATTCATAGACTACTAGCTCAGACGAGCCATTTAACGCGACAGACGGCTCGTTCGCATCTGTTACCGGAAACAGGTCGTATTATTTACTGTTTTATGATAGTTGAAAAACCCGTGGCACAGGTTAATTGAATGGAAAAAGTATCGTTCTCTTTCCGTTGTCTATTGATGATTGTCATTAGTTCGGGCAGCTTTGTCGACCTATTGCCATCACGTACTATCATGTTTCATGTCCGTTGGCGATTTTCTCATTACGCATGTCAGATATACGCATTTTCGAATAATTTCTTTTTTTTTTCGTTCGCGAGGCAAATTTAGCGGAACGCGAGACGAGTCACGCTGCGCGATCGCCCTTTGTGCATTACACACGGTGCGTTATCTCGCGCGATGCTGCGGTAATAAAGGTATGAGAACTCGCACGTGGCACACATAATTCATCGCCGCTTGGGATCCACCATGATAGCACTCGAATGTTTCGAGCATTAGCCGACACATCCACGGAAACAGACGTTGCGCCGCCTGTTTCCGTTAAC
>Ga0157363_1007646_pt1 | contig 10238 bp, 5 predicted proteins | sample AttsexASBM1_FD_111477 | JGI IMG/M metagenome (GOLD analysis project Ga0157363, IMG submission 111477) | Fungus gardens microbial communities from leaf cutter ant in Ribeirão Preto, State of São Paulo, Brazil - Atta sexdens ASBM1 | ecosystem: Host-associated > Fungi > Mycelium > Unclassified ...
AGAAACCACGTAAATAACAGAACGTGACGTGAAAAATGACGCCTGAATTCCTGCCTGCGATGTTATTATGAGAAATATGAATTGCGAAAATGTCGAAAGGATAGTCCTCCCCTCCCTCCTCCTTCCCCGTTTGAAAATTATTTGCAGATTACTTACTGGATAACGTGCAACGTGATGCCATGTAATAATTTCGAGTATAGATTGGACGCATCATTAGGGAAAAGCTGATATCTAGCGTATATACTAACATAAATCAACGACTTACTGTGAAAAGTATGTTACAGATTATACTTATTATATACGTAAGATAACGAGATTTACGTTCATTGCTCTTGAAGAAGCAATACTGGTGTCGATGTGAATGGAAGCGTCAAGAATTCGTCATTTATAGCAAATCTCATCGCGCGCGCGGTTTTGTATGCGTGCAACCTTGAATTACGAAGAGCCTTCGAATAAATGATGAAATATGTATCCTTTATTGAATTTAAAATAAGATAGAGATATACAATGTGCTGGTCCCGCGTGTGTCGTTTTCAAGCGGCAAGGTCAGCCGATGCGCGGTCATCCGAGATGATCATCTCAGATGCTATTATCTGGATAATGCGCGATGCACTGCGGTGTGGAAATACGTACGGCTCGCAGCCAGGACAATGAATTACACTCGAAGGGTGCATCTCCCTCCTTTCTACATTCTTCCCCGTCGCTGTCGTTGCTTCTGTTGCTCTTACTGTAGCTGGGATGTCGACGAAAAAACGATCTTTGACCTCCCTTGTACTCCGGAGGCCCATCGTTGGGTCAAGCAGTATCTGGACCGTAATTCACAAATCGCAGACGTGCATCCTTGTCCGCGGACCAACGAGACAACCAGAACCGCCACGAATTACGCGACTCCTCTGCTTCACGGAGAAACAATTCCAACGAGGATATTGTCAATTTCAACTTTGAATTAATTCTACATTATTGTGATTTACAAGTTTCGCTTTATGCGTTTCTGTTTTATTACAAACTTTACAATAAGTAGAGTCTTTAATTTTTATTATATTTTATTGATAAAATTAATAAATTTTAAGATTGATTGTTGAAATTACATATTTTGTAATTCATATTAATGATGAATAAACTTTGGATAATAAGCTTTCGATTCAAGAATTGAAAATTAAAAATTAATTGAAGTCTTTCTCTATTAAATAATAAACTAGTTATAATAATAAATATTAAATATATATTTTTTTAAATCGACATGAAATAGATATGTTTTACGAGTAAAGATAGTTTATGAAAAATCTCGTATTTAAATCAATATTTTTCAAATTTTTATAATCGACACTATTACGCTATTATATTCAAATTTACAATAGTATACAATAATGATATAATTCACAGATGCAACATTTTCTCTGGGCAATCATGGTAATTAACTCAAAAAGAGTTGTTGTCATTGAAAATTACGATCCGAAACATATGCAAGGTCCGGTTGAAGAAAGTATTTTCAGTTTCCTTGACATGGATGGCGCGCGCGCGCGCGCGCGCGCGCGCGTGTGTGTGTGTGTGTGTGTGTGTGTGTGTGTGTGTGTGTGTGTGTGTGTGTGTGTGTGCGTGCGTGCGTGCGTGCGTGCGTGCCTGCGTGTGCGTATGTGTGTGTGAACGCGTTCGTGCGAGCACATGACTTAACATTTCATTAACCATATATTAGTGTGCTTCAAGCCTCGTACATATGTCACATAGATAACCATGCTGGGTTCACGCGAGAATGTACAACGAGCTTGGCAGATAAGTGTAAGGAGATACGGGGACGAGTAAGTTACGATGCGTCCTCTGATGTGAAATGCGTTAGCAGAACGAGGGTTATAAGCTGCTCCAAAACCATACCGGCATCGTGCGAAAAAAAGACTTCATCAGAAAAAAATTAATTAAGGAATTACGAGAGTCGTCCAATCTTATTAACTGCAGAACATAGAAAATTATGTCACATAAAAAAATAAATGTTATATCGAAGACTTAAATAATCATAAAATAAATAATTTCTATCATAAGAATAATATTATAATGGAATTATTCATGAATGTTGTAATATTATTATTTTTTTGCACTATACTTTGAAAAAAATTCCATAATAGCTGCATCAACATAAAATACAATATTGCAATAGCTTTTACGCCATGGAAATAATTTAGGATTTAAATAAAAAAATGGAGACGCCTAAAATCAGCTTACGAAGTGGGTTACGGCAGTCTTCGAGAGCCGATCTCTCGAGAGTCTCGAAAGCGCCACTCGATAGATTTATTTCCATTCATAAATATACACCGCGATCGCGTTCGAAACTTTGACCGCCCCGTTCACTTCGCTTTCGAAGCACGCGAACTACTTTCAAGAACTCGGCGAAGTATAGGTTACATACTTTGGGATATTGGGACGTGGGACGGTGGAAATTCCATACTGAAAAGAACGTTCTTTTCGGTTAAAACGGAGAATGAGACACGAAGATTAGATGGATGAGTCACGCAGGCGAATAAGAGAAAAAAATAAAAGGGAGAAACGTCGCTGCGTGTATAATATCTGTGCTAAATAAACAAAAAAAGTAAGACGAAAAGAAGCGAACAAAAGAGAAAAGAAATGAAAAATAAAAGAGAATCAGAAAGATTGCGGTAGAGAAGAATCGAAGGAAGAAATGAGAAATATTATATGACTCATGGTTTTATTCTACATTATATGGATTGCTCGACCTATCTACGAACAGTTACCATTGACTGTTATGCTTTAACAAGCAGCGAAATAATTATAGTGATCTTCGAGAAAAGAGGAAGACGCGCCTCTTCGCGTTCTCTATAATATACAACGCGGCTGATGCATTTGCGAAATTGTTTCGCGCAACGCCTCGAATCTGATAGCGTTGTATCCGGATTCTGTACGCTCGTTCCACGTCGGACTTGGATTGCTGGCGCAACAAACGCGTACAATCATTCTGCACCTCGGTAACGTATCGTGCGGTACGGTAAACTAAGCGGTGGGAAAATCGAGCGGTAAAGGTAGGAGGTAACCGATCACGATTCAACCCTTAAAGGTACGACCGCGGTTACTTCCTGGTGCTGTTAACGGTGAAAACCGGCGCACACTACCGTCGATGTTTATGGGCTCGTTACATAGCGATATGCTCTCCCGCTACGCGCGGCTTAGAGGTGCGAAAATTCAGAGCACCGAGGGAACACTGGGAAAGGAGATCATTTCAGGCGCGTACTGGTATTCGCGTGTAATCATAAGGGAACGAGATGCGAGGAATGCAATTGCTGACAAGTTCAAGGATAGTCAGCGCTTCCACGTGACGATATCCTACGGAATCGACTACGAGAATATCTCATTCGTTCGCCGAGACTGATTTATGGATCTTGATAGTACTGATGGCGAAACGTGCTTATCCAAATTAGCGGTTGCGTGTAGCGAATAACTAAATCGCAATTAAATTCATTAATATTCGAAATCCGATGATATTTTACACATTTTATACGATCTGACATCACATGATTCTCAAAAAAACGTTATCGAATAATACTAATATACAATGATTTGCATAATTTATAGTCCATACAATTTTCTATACATATAAGGAAATATTTTCATATTTGAAAAAGACATAGATAATTAATATTTATGTGCACGAAAAGAACGATTTTGCTGAAGTATCTAAAAATTCAGATGGATTGAAATCTGAAAATAATAATTTTGTTGTATTATCAAGATAATTATGTAGGATGTTCAAATTGATTGTTAAAATGTCAACACTTTTTGTAATATTGCTCATTATGTTTGAGTTGCCTACATAATTACTGTGATAGTTTAAACAATTATTTTCAGATCTGTATCTAAATTCTTACATATTTAAGCAAAATCAAATTTTTTTCCGTGTGTCTGTATATTAAATGATTCAGCAAGAAACATAGATGACACAACGTAACAAAGTGAATTACTATATCCTTATTGTTTGCCAATGTTAAATATCAGAAATAAAATGATCACGATGTTACACTATATCTTTTACTGGAAAACACCAATTGCTACGAGGAAGCTATTCTTATTTAATGCCTTAAGACAAATCTATCCGAGCAAGAGAGAACCGTTTTCTTAGCAGTTCAATGATTAACGACTAACACTATTAAATAATACGAGAAACATAAATCTTGGATTTAATTCGTTTGTATCTAAAGGAAATCTCATCACGTCGAGTCCGTTCATAAATAGTATTCATCAGAGTTTATGCTGTCACTAAAGTCATTAATATCTCGCGTTCTATCAATAAAGGCTCACAGGTATTGACAAGTTCACGGTCGCAAAGGACATGTTTTTGACTAGCATATACAGGAGTCAGTCGTAACAATCGCTCCGGGCACGAACGTTAGTCAGTGTGATCATTAAAGATCTTCCTTAAAGAGACGACGAAGCGTCTATACTATCGTTGATTCTGCACGCAAGGAGATGTCTAGCTTCGGGGCTGATTGGCCGATCCTATAGAAATACATGCCAAACAGATCAAGCTGTCGAAAACTAATTGCAACCGGTATCCTGGGTAGCTCAGTGGGTGCACGAGGTCATCCGTATCGACGCAACTCGACCTGTTTTTTCTCTTTTATTTTTCTTTTTCGATGCGGATGCTGGGCGAAAAGAGGCGGACAATTATGAGACGCACCGAATCATACCGTGCAATTATATCGCACAAGACTAATCGTATGTAAACAAAAAATATCGATCGGTAACGATATCGTGCGGGATTTCGAGCCCTCTATATACACTGTGATTATGAAATATATCTCCGGATGCGAAGTGAGCCGTCTTCTCATTGATACTCTCTCATCTCGAGATCGAGAAACCGTATACAGAGTAAGCGTGGTCAGTAATGCTTTCATAAGCAAAACTCTTTACTGTGGAATCTAAGTGATTGAAATATAATAAATACTCAGAGATAATTTGCAGAAATTTTAGATGTATATTTTTGAAAAATTTATGTATCGTAATATGAAAATTAGACGTTTCAACAAATTCATCGAAATGGGCTTCCGTCGTGTGAATCTCTCGAAAGTTTAAGCACAATTCGAGATTCGAAGGAATATCCAGTCATTCAGACGATTCATCGTCCGGTTTCACGTTCAAATCCATTCTTTGAGGTACAGAGGTTAGAACAGAACGTATTATTAAGGAGCCCTCTCCAGACGGATTCCCTCCCTCCCCCCGTTATTCCTTCGTATCCTCACGCTCTCTCGGCCAGACGAAACCACGTAATGCTCGAGAAACAGACAGAACAGTGAACGTAAGATCTCACAGAGACTGCAAAGTCCGAAACCCTGAAGGTATTCCGAGAGTAGGGCTGATGAAACCACAATGACATAATATTACACGGGATACCGGCGTGGTGCGATAATCATATGTCTTTTCTCACCATAGCTTCACGGATATGGGCCTTCCAAATTGTGATGCTTACTCGCGGTTTTCGCTCCTCGCAAATCATTTAAAGTTTCAGAAGAGATTAAAGAGTGCGAACGCTGAATAATATATTATAAATTTTAGTAAAAGGAAATATTTGCAACTTCTCAAAAAAATTGTCATTAAATGTTTTTATCAAAAGTTTCAGAAATTAAATTTGTTAAACTGCTATGCATTTTATATTATTTTTCTAATGAAAGGCACTTGAAAGTATAAAATAAAAATTATATAATATAAATATTTATATTTATAATTATCGGAACAGTGTAGATAGCCATCAGGGAGAAGTTTAAGTTATTTGAGACGAATAGAATATCTTTCACATTCTCTTATAATTCAAGGGTGAATATATACGACTATATTTATCGGCGCGTTTACAATATCATTCAAAAAAACAGTGCATTGTAGCATATTGTAGAAAAACATACGTGCATAAAAATAAACGTGCAAACATACATTCATATATTTTTGTATTTAAATATGTAAATCCATAATATTTATTTAAAAGGGAATGTATGTATTAATTTCTACTTAACAATGATCCGTATTTGTAATATTTACAAAATGATTTTAAAAGTGATTTTAAAAATGAAGAAAGATACGTTTAAAAATATCTAACTACAATAAAAACATCTTAAAACAATAAATTACGGACTTATTGCTCCTAGGAGTATCGATTACACGTACAACGAATTTCTCTGTTTTCGACGTGCATTAGTCGTATCGGCTGCGTTAAACGATCGACCATTTGAGGAACAATGTTCGCTGTGGATAGGCATGTTGCTGCAATAGAAAAAGAATGGCTGAACATCAGGCAAGAATTGATGGAAAGACCGTATCGACATATTGTGTAACTATTTCTCACTATTCTACTTCGACGAACACGGTCCTAGCGAAAAAAACTTATATTTCTCATACATTACAAAAGTTTTATTTTACAAAATTTATTTTATATATCGTTCCGTTCTTGTATAATAATATTTACGTAAGCAAATGTCAATAAATTTAGTAAATATATATGCATTAAATATATATGCACAAAATTCTAGGTAAAGATTCGATGAGGCAATAACTTTGCGATTATTTACAACCAACGCTATGATAAGTTACAGAGAATAGGGGGAGACGTAAAAATGGCCACGGTTCACAGAGGAACCTCATCGATCATCGTCAGTCATCGTGCGGACCTCGTAAAAATTCCGGATACTCCATTGCATGCGTTCCTCCCCATAATGTCGAGGTTAGGCGAGATAGTTTCTTAATTAAAGTCTGAGAAGGTACACTGTGAGTTCAAGGCCGGCATCCTGGTAAGCGGAAGTAATTATGCTTATCCAGAGAAATCTATTAAAGTTTAACTCAATATTATCTCTCTTCTTTCGGAATCCTCCTGGTATCTTTTCCCCGTATTAGATATCATTACATGGTGGCTATCTATGCGTTTTAATGATTCAGAATAAATTTCAGCATAGGGAAATTCCTTACGGTCGACATTTAATTTTCCATAGTCGTAACATATTCCATATAAAAAAAGAAATCATCGAGAGAGGATGTAAATTGAAATAATAAAATACCTATCTGCTGACTTTATTTTTACGATCTTCAGAAAAAACTAGAAAATATCTTCTTGAATACATTTTTTCATTATAAACTTAACATCTTACGTACATTCTTTACGAAGATGCGTCGCTCTTTCACTGTCTCTTATTTGAATTTGATTTAGTGAATGAACACGAGTTCCGGTTACTGCAATTTCTCCGTGACAATGATTTCTCAGCGAAGTCGCCAGCGGGCAAACTCCAATCTACCTTGCCGTTCTCCTTTAATAATTGTCAAAGTAATCCAGATTACTTCCTGAGTAACTCCAGTTAGGATCGTTTTTGCTGCAGTTCCGACACATGACGCCGCCGGTGCCGGCGCGTTGCCGTCATCTCCGAAAACTTTGGTCCGAGAGTCTTTGGTTCGAGATTCGGTGTCGCTTGCGGTAAGATCCGTTCTCCATCTCTCTCTCTCTCTCTCTCTCTCTCTCTCTCTCTCTCTCCTCCCCTTCCCCCTCCTCCTCTCTCCCTCCGTCTTTCTCCCTATGACTTCGCACACCTTTGTGTGAGTCTGTCTGGTGCTCCTCGTTTTCGCATCGTAGCGCTTACTTGCAGAGGCAATTCCCGGGATCCATCAAGAACTGCAATTCCAAGTTCTCTTCTCGCTATGGCACGTCGAGTGTTGTTTCACTTCCAGTAGGAAGGCATTATCCTGGCGCGAGTCGCAGTTTATTGTACGCGGCGAAAGAGCGGTACAGAGTCGACGAGCGCGGGGTAAACACACACACACACACACACACACACACACACACACACACACACACACACGCCGATCATTGCGTGTGCACGCGCATTCACGCGCGATACCGAAGTTCGAACAGTTCGAGATGCCACAAAGAGGAAGACCGTGTGAATGAGCTACCGTTCTGCGGTCTACCAGGCGTGTTTTTCTTATTGATCGGAATGCGTGCCGGTACCAAGCCAGGGAAAGATAGGAGGGGATGATATTACGATCGAAGGATCGGTAGCTTCAGCTTCGAAGTAGAAGACGACGGCAGAAGGCGAGCGTATGGAAAGATATAGAAGCGCGAGGAAATCGAACACCAGATACTTGAACGATAGATAACAGAATACGCGAGAGAGAAAAAGAGAAATCTCAGGACGTTCCGTTAACCATTCTCGACCGGATTCAACCGCGATCATCCGAGAAATATGCGACCATAACTGCGGCCGCCAGCGATGATCCAGTTCCTGCGCATATCGCGCGTCTAGTGTGTGGGAACCGGATGCTGAGGGTAAAAATAATCGAGTCATTGATATGGGACGATGTAACTATTAGAGAAGAGAAACATGTGTGAGTGCAATGCATAGAAGAAGGGACGTATTTAATGACGTAACCTTATGATATCTTAAATCTCTGCTATGCATAAATCATAGTTCACGTATCGTTATTTTCTACGCATTCTTGTATTGTATTTTTTATTCAATTGCTTCTGTTTATTGTTTCTGTTATGCCTTAGTATAAAATAAGCATTCAATATGACTTACTTCTGGTTATATGAATAAATTAAATCTTCACAATATCCACATTATTTAATTCATAATTATATCCAATTTGAGCTATTTTTAATTCTCTATAACTCGCCATTACTCCATTTTAGTTAAATATACTATCAATTTGACTAAAACAATGGAGTTGAATAATTTAACTAAAAAATATATTGTATATATGTAAATTTGATTCAAATTTAGTTTACTAAATATATACTTTAATATGAATAATGTTTACTTTGAAACTAACTGTAGAAATGGATTAATTTACATATGGAAATTAAAAATAACAAAATGTTATTTTACTTAAAGAATTGGGTTACCATTGCTCCTTTAACATCTAAGTAAATATTGAAAATGTTCTATATTTTCAATTAAGGTTCAGAAATATTTTCTATTTTGATTGTAACTATCAATTTTAATATTGGGATCAACAAAAATCACAACGCTTAGAAATGATTTAGAAAAGTCACAGGTAAAGTTATTTTATGCATCTTATTTTCTTCATTTTACGTGTTTTCTATCATTCCGATTGCAATAATGAGTATAATAAGCATGTTATTTAATATGCCCATTACATAAATAATTACAATTATTCATGACAAGCATTTTGATACTGAAAGAGAGGCGAAGAATAACGGTAATATGTGGTAAAAGTGATGGCGGAGACCAAACGATAGCACTCAAGCTGAATATGTAGGGTAATGGGCTCTTTTTTATGATACAATTAACGAGCTAAACTCTCTTCCGTATTATTTGCTAACGTGAAATCGCACTCGACCGCAAAGTTTATACTTTCTATCCGATGTAATCCGGAACTGCCATCTGAAGAATCGTCTAATTGCGTTGAAAACCTTTAAGAATCTAAAACGGGGAAAACAAGTTGATCTTTCGAAAGGAGAAACTTGATCATATGTGGCTTGCGGACATATATATAACGCAAATCAATGATTCGTGTACAAGCATTAGTTGTTACCAATTATCCGTCGCTCGGAATAGCTATGACAGCGCAACATGGTGTACTTGTTGAACGCCTTTTATTTCTATGTGTGAGGCTTTGCCGCATATTAATCGAAATAGAAAGCAAGTATGTGCAATTGGCATAAGTTCGATCAACGTTCACTCTCTAGAAGTTTCGAATGCTCGATACGCATAAACTGATAACTAAACAGCGTGATCCTCATAAACGGATACGTCAGTTAGTAAAAGCTAGATTTCGCTGAGTAATGTTGTTCCCGTGCTCAGGGAAATTAAGGGTACAATGTAGGCAGCGAGTTAAGAGCGATTAAAGCCGATGATAAGCGTAGAAAGGGTACAAGGTACACAGACAGAGCGTTGTTGGATACATATTTTCTGTCATGATTGGTAATATTGGCAGAGAATGTAGGAGAACAGGCTATACATTTTCTTTCTAGTGAATAACGAATAGTATTTTCAACGCAGAAAAATATAATCGAGGAAGTCAACGTTCAGAGCGACGCAATGAGTGCGGTTAGGCGAGATTGATACTTCCAATCGCTGAAAACGATGTAACTTCATCTCGCGAGAAGAAACGCAGGACGTCGATGGTAACCAATTGCGATTTCTCACTCAAGATGGTCGCATCCTGAAACACGGTAAAACATCTTCAATGGTTATGACCGCAGAAACGGAATCGTTCAATTTGGCGAAATCCATCTGACA
>Ga0157363_1007647_pt1 | contig 10238 bp, 5 predicted proteins | sample AttsexASBM1_FD_111477 | JGI IMG/M metagenome (GOLD analysis project Ga0157363, IMG submission 111477) | Fungus gardens microbial communities from leaf cutter ant in Ribeirão Preto, State of São Paulo, Brazil - Atta sexdens ASBM1 | ecosystem: Host-associated > Fungi > Mycelium > Unclassified ...
CACACGTCTGATGTATGCATCCACCTGAAGTTTTGACGTAAACTTAAGCGAAATATTATTGACCTTTTCATCTTCAATTTAACAAGGAAGTCACAGATATTTACACTGTCGACAGTGTAAGTATTCTAAAAGCGTCGTAAATTTTCGCTTCTGCCGAGGCAGAGATCCGTGTTCTCGCGCGTCGACCCGAGAGGGACTCGAGTGAGTGTTTCCCTGCGTAATCGATAATCGTAGGTACGTAACGTAACGTATGGTGGGTCGACTACGGCCGTAATTTAATCGGCTTCATGTTAAAGCATCGAGATCTCGCGTTGCGTCCAAGTTATTGCGTCGCTCGTGCCGGATAACTTAAACATCGCTGCAACTTAATCGTCACGTCCCGCGTTGAAAACTGTACCGTTTCTTATCGATGACTGGAAAGGATGAAGGAGAGAGAGAGAGAGAGAGAGAGAGAGAGGAGGGGGGAGAAAGAAATTTGTTCTCTCTCATTTACAGATAAATTTAAGTTGAAATGAAATTACAGCGAATAAAATGTAGAAAGAAAAACAGAATGAGTAAATAAGAATGAGTAAATAAAATATGAAACTGAGAATAAGTATATATACACATTCATGAGAAGTTATATCCTCATTATCTTTCGAAAGCAAATCTAATGCGTATGCATGGAAACTAAATTTTAAAAAATGTATATTCTACTAAAAGAAAAATTCTCCAGTATTTACTAACTTTGCGACATGTGCGAGTTTTCAGGACTCGAGAGATAAGTTAAATTCAAGTGGCTTATGACTTTTACGAGTGATTCGTAAGTTATTGACGTTCGCCATTTTTTTTTCTCGACGAAAAATCCCTCAGAGAACTTTCTACTTCGAATAATGGAGCGGCACTTCAACATTTTGCCACTGTATTTATTTCTTGGCGATCATTTAAAAGTAATCATTTTTACAATTTTTTTTTCAATTTTCGATATTAAACCTAATAATTCAGTTCTCAAATAAAAATTCCATTTAATTAAAAAATCACTTTATAAAATACCACTTCATATTATTCGAGAAGAAATTTATACAAACATAATAATCAAATTTGAAACATCTTTACGATTAAAGTATAAATTATTGATTTAATTCAGTAATGCACAACCAGCGATGAGATCCACTTGTGAATTTTTTACATCCCACCGGCTCATAACCGGAAATATAAAATTATATTTTCTGTTTAATGTAAATGAAATAAACATTTTGCAATCTGCAAGAGTTTACCTATTCTGAAAATAGCCCTAAAAAGATAGCGCATCAATAATTTAATTAATTAAAGATCTATTTAGTTAATTAAAATAAAATTAAAATTAAAAATTGATTTTAAAAAAGAACAACCTTTTTTTTTGAGGTCTTTTTAACTTTATCAGATAAGTAATTGAAGAAAAGCAAAGAAGTGATTGTTGCAAATAAAATTTCGTAACATCGAAGTTACTCACCTCTGAGAGCTTTCATGTGCGCCACCGCCATCCTGAGGATCGTGAGTTTATCGGGCTTCCGGGCCAGGGCTGAACAGGTCGGCACCATGTCGGAGAGCTCCGTGATGTAGGCGGTCATCTTGTTCCGCCGCCGTCGCTCGATCTCGCAATGATTCTCCCTGCAGTAAGTCGCAAGACAAAACCGAGGTAATTGCATAGTTCAAAGAACCAACGTGCGGTTTCTCCTATTACGACTAAAAACGGCGTGGACAACGAAGTTGAAACGCGGAACAATCGTAGAGACAGGAGTTTCTTGCGCGTCCTGCACAAGAGGAACTTTGAGTCGCAGAAAATAGCGTGAAATAACATTCGCGATACGGTATTCAATTTGTTGAATTGCGTTTCTTGCGTTAACATATACAATCAGCCTGTGCCCGCTTCAGCATGTAAAATATGCTAGTCGGATTTAATTCGCTTATGAAACGTATCGTTGTTAATGTGATATCGTTTCAGTTAAAATAATTATTAATCCACGATAAATAAATAGTTATTAAGTTTTTTTTATAAATAATATTGACATTGTTTGTTAAACTTCGTGTGAAGAAACAAATCTCGATCGTGTCTATGTTCATTAGTAAGCTCCTTAAGGTTTTCATTAATTTACCATTAATTTATCATCGTGCTTCACATAAAGCTACCTAAATTAACTCGGTTACGGATGTTGTTGGCGCCATGATCGATTCGTCCGATAAATTCTCGAGTAGTCCATCTAGATGGGGGAGGATATCGGGGCGAGACCACAATTTGAGGCCTCCCCTGTTATTATGCTACCAGAGGGTAACCGCCGTGAGTAACGGCCAGGCACGTCTCCCTTTACTTCGACGGCAAGCTGCGTAATCGCCGGCGCGCAAATCGTAAATTTAATGGCATTTAATTCGCGACAATTTTCCAAGAAACTTCGCGAAGGCAGACCTCCGTGCGCGGATCCGCACGCAACACGTAAGCCGGATTCCCGCTCGATGCGCAAATCGAGCGGGAGTTAATTTGCTATCGGCACTACGTCCCGTTCACGAAACCAATCATTTCACGAAGTCAACTTTGTGAACCGAATCTTCCGATCTAGTTTATGATCGATCATCTTCTGCGTATTCTACGAGCAACGTTAAGAGGTACAGATACTTAAATCTTTTCAATTGGCCAGGCATGGGGAAGAAGTAAACAGAAAGAATAGATGACTTATAATTATTTTTTCTTTTTTTTTAATCATATTTATTTTAATAATATTTAATAAAAATATTTATGTGTAACAATTGTGAAAAGTATTTCCTGATAGGAATTATTGTATCAACTGACAAACTTTTTATTGGACTAAGCAGTTTGATCGCCTATTTTCTGAACGGATCTTTGTCCTGAAATGGATAAGGAAAGAGTTCGATTCACGAGATGATAAAAAATTTGTTCAGTCCGTGAAATGGGTAGTTTCACGATCAGACCGTAACATCGATATCCTATCCGGATACACAGGGTGCGAGATTAAAATTTGATATCGATATGCTGATTGGTTTGCGCTAACTTTTTTTTCGCGGTGTCTACTCCCTGCGACTGGATGGCCGCGATATGAAATATTGAAAAATAAAATTGATCCATTCAATGGAACTGTCCGTATCCGTGGACGTAGCCTGTACGTATCACTGTATTTCACTATATTTATATCTGAAAATTAATTTTTCCCGATCTAATGAATTTTAATTAGAACTCATACTATTCGATTTGGATATCCAAGCGCATCTCATATCCGAATTTTTTCGTATCGAGAAAATATCTTTTATTACATCATTACATACAAATATTTTCACACAAATTGATTATTTAAATAATAGATGAAAAATTTAATAAATTATCGAATTTTGATATAATCAATTCTGTACTGACTTGGACATTTATAATAAAACTTATAAAAAATACTTAAACAAAACAGTCAATAAATATATAATAATGTCTGATTTTGTTCACCTTTCTGTTTCCTTTTGTTCTGTCTTTTGTGCTGTCTCTTGTACTATATTTTGTACTTCTGCGATTGGATGATAAGAGATTATATGCTGTTGTAAATGTACTATTGACTTGTTTTTATGAAAGATGCATTTACAAATATTGCATCTTTTAATATCATTTTCTATTGTGTAATACTGGCTCTCCCAGAAACGTTTTGACATGATGTATCTTTGCTTTATATATCGCAAAATATCACTAGATATAACACTGTTTCACTGAGAAGTATTAGTGAAGACTGATCAGGAAAGATCGAGGAAAAGTTGAAGAAAGTATCCGATTCTCTCTATAAACATATAAATATTGACTCGTGATTTAAATTGATTCGTCAACGTAACAACAACAAGAAAAGAAATATACTGTGGCGCTCCATTCCTAATTAATCTGCAACTTTATATCCAGGATATTTCAAATTCGAATTTTTAAATTCGCTAAGAACAGTAATTTTTATCGTAAATATTTATAAAAACTGAAACGTGCACGGTAAGATAAAACGTTATAAATCCACGTGTATTTACGTATAGAACATTATGTAAAAAAAATATATTTTTAACATTATTGAATATTAACAACGAATGGTGCAATCAAGATATCGCCTCGAATTGAAGAAGGATATAAAAAAACAATTAACATTGATTTATACATGATTATTTTTTATATCTTTTTTTTTTCGATTTACAATTCTGTTTTAGAAATTTTGATTTATCTAGTTTTAAAAGTGTTATATATATAGATTATTAAATTATAGTTTGAAAATTCACATCTGTATTTTTTAAGTAATTTGGAGTTGTGAGTACAATCAGATCCAATTTTCTTGTCATCAAAATAATAATAGAGAATTGTTCTTGAATCATTTATTTCTTGGTGAATGGTGAGTTTCGTAAAAAATGATTTATTCGAAACTTCAAGAAAGAAAAAGATGACAGATCGAAGAAGAAACGAAATCGTCATGATTCAAGTCAATGCCGATCGCCTTTCACATTCTTCTTATTATACGATTCGATGTAATTTTTTCGTTGAGTTGTGCGCGCGGGCGATCGTTATCGTTATTATTGTCTCATCCCGAGGACCAAGGGAATCCGTAACGCTCGACGACGTCGTAGATAGCCCCGGCAGAGGCCCGCTATTTAAAAGAGGCCACAGCGCTTAAAGCGCAAGTATAAAGCGGAGTATGCACCGCGCGGCATGGTAAGGGAAGAAAAGGATGGAGGGGTGGAGGAACGCGATCCGTGAAGAGGAGGACGGGGAGAGAACTCCTGGGTCAGAGGTCAGACGCTCCGAAGTTGCCCGTTCGCTCCGTGGGTCCAAGCTCCGTGTACCGGGACATACCGGGTGTCCCGGTACGATCTCACACCAGCTACTCTCCGATCTGATTCTTTGATCTCGAAGTCACAATACGTTTTTGTATTTTTATTTATTTATTACATTTTATTACATTATATTTATTATATTTTATTTTTATTTCTTGAATAAATCATATATTTAGACATTCTTTTAACTGAATGTAGAAACCTTTTTCGATTGAAAATCGTTATTGTTTTTTAAAGAAAAAATATCTATTTTTCAAACTATTTTTTAAAAATATTATAGATATACTAGATGAAAGAAATTTTGTTATAAAAATTAACGCTTGCTTACTTTTTATATACAATAGTTTGAGTAGCTGTATGTTGTGTGTACTAAAATTATATGTTTTGGAATAACAATTACTATGGAATAACAATTACTAATTATAAAAGAAGTTATTCAGTAAATCACATTGGCTAGAATATTATAAAAGTAAAATATACAACAACGTCTTAATAACATTAAAATATATGACTCAAAATATAATTATAAATAAACGACAACACAAAAAGCAACTTTTTTTTTATTAGTAATAATGATTATGTATAACTTCAACAACTTACAATGAACCGAGTTACCACCGTATTTACCACGCTATTTGATACACAGGGGTCATCGGATGCTATGGCGAACGACACGGTAAAAGTGCCTGATCCCTAGGCCAGGGGTCAACGCTGACCCCGTGACACCAGTCACGTTACTTGAAAAAGAGGATACTAGTTGAAGGTTGAAGTAATAGATCCCTTTATTCGCCGTGACTCCATTTTAAGCGTAAAATGCGACGTGTGCATGTCTGACGGAACTTAAAACTGCAAGATAGAATGGAATCTAATATCGCAGATATATGATTCGTTTTCCATCCGTACCATTAATCAGTCACACAAGATTATATAAGAAGTTTAAATTTTTCTTTCCATACTCTCTAAAATCTATGAAGTGGAATATAATATTAAAAAATGAAATCTCATTCTTAGAAATTGACGACACTGGCTCAATTGTCACTTTTTTCACTCTTTAAAATTAGATTCTACTCCAAATATTTTAAAGATTATATCTCTTTAGAATCTAGATTCTAAATTCTTGCGTAACGATCAATTGAAAACTACGCGATGGAGTTATAGTAAGCCGCTCCAATTGTTATAGAGGATCGATCACGATCATCGAAATAGCATCGATACACCCTGTACACGGTTCTCTATGAGAACCCGTGATGATCTAATGTTGGTTCAGAAACACATGCGCTGCACAACAGTAAACAAAGCCTCATGAAGGAGAAAAATCCTCTCGAGTACGAGTAGAAAACGATCGCGAAGAAAGAGAGTTATCATCAAATTGCTTCGCATTTAGAAATGCTTGTGATGCCACGATAGATAGATCGATACTTTCTTGACATCGTCCGTTTCCGACATGCTTCGTCTTCGATATTAATTTTATATCGAACGTAACATGATTGTGTGACGCTTTACAATGCGATTTGTAATACAATTTATAACGTCTGTTCGCAAAATCATCTAATAACACTTCTTTGTCGCATATTCGACATTCCTGAAAGCTTGTATGCTTATATTTATGGACTTGCGAAACAGAGTTGTGCGTTGTTACTCAATCGTATAATTTATTGTTATGATTTGCTTCCCATATACGGCTGCATCGATATCCATAAAATTAAGGATAAATAACGACGAATAAATAATGCATTCGCTGACCTTGCATTGATAGAGGAATGTAAGAATGATAAACAGATATAAGTTATTGTATATTCGGATTGTCTTTTGTTTTTGAAATTATAAAAAGGCAGACAATATCATACTACGCATCTGACTATAACCATGTTATCTATGATTGAGAATAAACTTTAATGATAAATGTAACTTCCTTACTTCGTATTTGCATCTTGTTTGCTATCTTTTTCATTTACATTCAGAATTCGATATCTTATTGAATCCTGCGCGAGCTTCTTATATTATAATTTTACAGCACATATTAGATCTGTAAAAACTAACATTTGATGATGCATTTCTTTCAAAAAAACTACACGTCATCAAAATATAAACGTTAAATAAATTTTTAATTGATAATTGTCTTCACGAATCGATTTAATAACCCTCGTTAGTTAGTAACCCTTCTAGGAGTAATTTCCCCGTATGTTCAACTGTTCCGCGGCACTCCATGGAAGAAGCTTTTTAATTAATTGGCCTATGAGAATAATCTGCGCGACGATCTGCATCATGCCCTCTCCACAGTGAGGCAACGTTGGCCTTCCTTACGCGGCATTTAAGGCACGTGCTTTTCACTGCAGTGCAAGATAATCTCTTCTCCGTTTAGAACCTCCTTACGGCGTTTCTGATTTCTATGAGATTCTAACACACATCCCTGTAAACTTTTCCAACTTACGAAGGCTTAGCGTTACGATTCGGTACGTCTGATTACCGCTCTAAAAGACATTTCGGCCCCCCCCCTCTCTCTCTCTCTCTCTCTCTCATTCATTTCTTCTTATTTCATAAGCAAAGGTTTTCCTAAATAGAATGAAAATAAAATAGATAATGTGTCAGAAAATTAATATAAAAATCTGCACCTGTTCTGCATCTGTTAGAAATGTTTGTAAATTTACAGTACTTTTACAATAAAAATATGCAGTAAATTTACAAATATAGGATAACTATCCCTATTAATGAGTTTTATATTTCAATAAGCCATAAAAAAAATAAATAAGAAAAAAACGAATAAATAAGAAAAAAAAATTTTTTTGTTAAGTTAAATTATTAATATATAGGATACAAAATATTTTATTTTTTAATTATTTATTTATTAAAGTATTTTAAATATTTTTCGAAAGATATGAAAAATTTATGTGAATCCAATAATACGTACTACAAGATTTTAATTTATCTCTATTGATGTGCCTTGTATTGAAGCTGAGAGTGTATATTGAAATAAGTATAATTGAAATAATGATTTATGTTATATATATATATATATTAACTTAAATAATTTAAATTTAAATCTGTTTTGGCTTAAATTTATTATCTATTTTGGTAACTACTGTATATGTTAAAATGAAATGTGAATAAACACACAAATTGGAGACACATTAATAGGACCATCGCCGCTTGGAGGACTCACTAATAGACAAAAACATGTTTTTTATTTTTATCAAATCATTATAAAGATTAACATTTTTTAGATTAAAGAAATATTATAAGAAAAAGAAATAGTTGAAAAAAACTGATATTGATTGCAAGTAGATAAAATTAAAGCTACAATATTTAAAGCTGCAATATTTAATAATTAATTCAGTAATAAGCAAATTAAAATAAGCAGGCTAAAGGTACATTAACAGAAACAGTTACTCTAACGTTTTGCTGTGATTTCACAATATTTGTAAATTTACTATAGAAATTTGTTGCGAATTTACAAAACTGGCGCGCCGCGCATGTGTGTTACAGATTTGGATATATTTTACCACAAAATATTATTGTAATTCCGCAATATAACTGTTTAAATTTACAACACTTTTGTCAGATAAAAACTTCCAACACTTTTGGAAGTTTACAACAAAAATTTCTTACAGTGTGCACCGACATATGTTAATTATATTGCGATATCAAAAATCGCATAATAACAATTGTTATTCTAATTTCTTCGCTTTACGCACTATGTATGAACCGATAAATATTAACAATACACACAACGTCTGCGTCCACTGGATATTGAACGTTGTTTAAATCATTTCCAAACTGAACGAAGACGTTATAATCGCGCGTGTGAAATGGCAGCGTGTCGGGTCATAAATTTCTGCACAACGTATTTACTGCCGTGAACGAATAATCGCAAAAGCGCAATGTACGCTGGACACACACGTGTTATAAACGATGACTGTGCCCGGATTTATTGCAGCACCATGTTGTCACAACCTTTCTCCGATAGCTTCCCCATATTTTCTTTTTATTTCCTGTTCCTTGTATTTCCAAATGGCATACTGCATCGCTCGAAAATTTAGCATGTATTTAATAGCAATCCATTCCATAAAATATTGTATTAAAATTATTCAATCTTTTTCTTACAAAATTGCTTTTCCTAAAAAATATATTTTGAAGAAAAAAAAGTTTTTTTCAAGTTCGGTTTATGCAATCTTCTTTTTCAAACAACAATTGTTACTAATTTGAAAAGAAAGATTGCATAAACCGAAAAAAACTTTTTTTTATAAGTTACGAAAAAAGTGACTTTGAAAGTTAAGTTAGTGCGTTGTATCGAAGAGTGATGAGCAATCACGTTTCCAAAATCATTAATAAGGAAGTAAATCACTATTGTAAGAAGAAGTTAAGAAAAGGCAAAAAGTACAAGAAGGGACGAGACTTCATTCTGAGCAACCACCGGTATGCGACAAAATTATTTCGCGGCACCAAAAGTGCCGGCATCTGTATTAACGCCGAGAAAATGCGAAGATGAGGAAATCAAAAGTAGGAGGAGGAAAGAGAGGAAAACGAGAAGAGACCTAAGAGAAAGAGAGAAGTTACGGACAGGCGGCAAAGAAAGGCGCGCGCGTCTTGCGGCAGGAGGCAGTAATTGCGTTATTAACTTAAAAGTGAGGTTCTCCAGAGAGGACCGGAGGCGAGAAAGGGAGAGGAACAAAGGGGGAAAGAATAGGAGAGAGAGAGAGAGAGAGAGAGAAAGATCGCGCGCGCGACATCAGAATGTTGCCGGTCGGTCTTTGCCGCGGAGTCCGCGTAGTCTTTCGCGGTACCGCCGTATATACCTGCGAAACGACAGCGCGGATACGGAATTGCAGGTGAACCGCCACGGACCCACCCGTGGCGGCACGCGATGAGAGACCATGGATAAGATATCGTTATTGCTATTATGGCGGATCGACAGTCAGTCTTCAGATTGGCCGGCGTTAAAAAATAACAGAGCGCATCTCTTTTTTCGAGGCAATTGATGACTGAATTAAAGTGAAACTTTTTAAATTTAAATTAGACGGTCACTAAAAATTAAACTATTTTATTGGCTAAGTATTAAGTTTCGATAGACGATAAGATGTAATAAAGCTTTCTTCAATGAAAATTGATAATGATTTTTAAGAAATATGACACAAGCGTTTTGAGCAATATATATATATATACATCTTTAGATGATATCGGAATAAAAAAACAAAAACGATGTAAGATATAGTATGGAATAAGTAAATCATGCGATTTCTTATTGCGTGCGCGAAGTTAACGAGATGCGAGAAATTTCTAGCTAACCCTCTGCTATGAACAAATAGCCAGATCGAGCAACGCGAGGAACGCTCGCGAGCAATTTCGTGCTATCATTTTGCAGGTATGTATAGTAAATAAAAATCGTAAAAGAGAGGGAGGAAGGGAGAGAGAGAGAGAGAGAGAGAGAGAGA